>OBOI01000236.1_pt1 | contig 21497 bp, 24 predicted proteins | sample 1670151 | NCBI WGS metagenome assembly OBOI01 (sample SAMEA104232303, study PRJEB22302) | sediment metagenome | biome: forest; feature: aquifer; material: sediment | place: USA | collected 2011-08-07 | depth 0.01 m | reverse complement strand
GCCTTGCGGCTGGCGCAAAGCGCTGTGGAAACCAAGTAGTCAGTCACGCTGATTGCGTGGATGTAGCGCGGAATTTGCCCCGACGGAAATCCCCTTGGGGGACACCTGCCCAGCGGCACCCATCAACTTCTCGATGACTGACTACTAGCCCGCCGACCGCCGCCGGTCGACGACGACTTCCTTGACGGGCCTGACCGCGCCGTCCACGCCCTGCTCCTCCAGGCGTACCGGAAAGCCCCACAGGCTGGCGACATGGTTGAGCACCTGGTCGCGGGTATCGCCCAGCGGCCGGCGCTGGTAGAGAAAATGCCTCAGGGTGAGCGAGCGGTCCCCTTGCAGGTCCACGTTCCAGACCTGGATGTTGGGCTCGCGACTGCCGAGGTTGTATTGGTCGGACAGCCGTTGGCGCAGGGCACGATAGCCCTGCTCGTCATGGATGGCGTCGACCTTCAGCTTGGTGCGGCTGTCGTCGTCCACGACGGCGAAAAGACGGAACTCGCGCATGAGTTTCGGCGACAGGTACTGGGCGATGAAACTCTCGTCCTTGAAATTGCGCATGGCGAAGTCCAGCGCTGCGCACCAGTCGCTGCCGGCCAGGTCGGGAAACCACTCGCGGTCTTCCGTGGTCGGCGCTTCGCAGATGCGACGGATGTCCTGCCACATGGCGAAACCGAGCGCGTAGGGATTAACGCCGCTGAAATGGGGGCTGTTGTACGCGGGCTGGTAGACGACGTTGGTGTGAGACTGGAGAAATTCCAGCATGAAGCCGTCGGCGAGCAGGCCCTCCTCGTAGAGATGGTTGAGGAGGGTGTAGTGCCAGAAGCTGGCCCAGCCCTCGTTCATCAGTTGCGTTTGCCGCTGCGGCAGAAAGTACTGGCCGATCTTGCGCACGATGCGCACCACTTCGCGCTGCCAGGGTTCCAGCAGCGGAGCGTTCTTCTCAAAGAAATACAGCAGATTCTCCTCGGGCTCCCTGGGAAAGCGCAGCACCGCCGGCGCGTCCTGGCGGTCGGCGCGCGTCGGCAGGGTACGCCACAATTCATTGACCTGCGATTGCAGGTAGGCTTCGCGCTCCTTCTGGCGTTCCTTCTCTTTCAACAGCGAGAGCCGCGGCGGCCGCTTGTAGCGGTCAACGCCGACGTTGAGCAGGGCATGACAGGCATCGAGCAGACGCTCGACCTCCTCCTCGCCGTAGCGCTCCTCGCATTCGGCGATGTAATTGCGCGCGAACACCATGTAGTCGATGATGGAGTCGGCCGCGGTCCAGGTGCGGAACAGGTAATTGCCCTTGAAGAAGGAATTGTGGCCGTAGGCGGCGTGGGCGACGACCAGGGCCTGCATGGTCAGCGTGTTCTCATCCGTCAGGTAGGCGATGCAGGGATCGGAGTTGATGACGATCTCGTAGGCCAGCCCCATCTGGCCGCGCCGATAGCGGCTCTCGGTGGCGAGGAAATGCTTGCCGAACGACCAGTGATGGTAGTTGATCGGCAAGCCGATGGACGCATAGGCGTCCATCATCTGCTCGGCGGTGATGATCTCGATAATGTGCGGATAGCAGTCGAGGCCGTAGTGGCGCGCGACGCGGCCGATCTCGTCGTCGTAGCGGCCGATCAGATCCACCGTCCACTCGGATCCGGTCGATATCGGCTTGTTCTTTTTCCGGGTCATTGCGGTCAGGCCAACTGCTTGCGGAAGAGTTCGCGGAACACCGGATAGATGTCGGGCAGCCCGGTGATGCGCTGCATGGCGAAGCGCGCCGGGTTGGCCGCGCGCACCTTTTCGTACTCGCGCCATAAGTTCTGCGGCTCGACCGCAGCAATTTCAATGTAGGCGTAGTACTGCACGTTGGGCAGGATCGCCTCGTCGAGCAACTTCCGGCAACGCGGCGAGTCGGAGTCCCAGTTCTCGCCGTCGGACGCCTGGGCGCCGTAGACGTTCCAGGCCGACGTCGCATAGCGCTCGACCACGACCTTGTGCATCAGTTCGAGCGCACTCGAAACCACGGTGCCCCCCGATTCGCGCGAGTGGAAGAACTCGTCCTCATCGACTTCCTGCGCCTGGGTGTGATGGCGGATATAGACGATCTCGATGTACTTGTAGGTGCGCGTGAGGAACAGGTAGAGCAGCATGAAAAAACGCTTGGCGGCCTGCTTTTTCTCTTCGTCCATGGAGCCGGAGACATCCATCAGGCAGAACATCACGGCCTGCGTGGACGGCGCCGGGATGCGAATGCGATTGTTGAAGCGCAGGTCGAAGGTGTCGATGAACGGTACCTTGTCGAGCTTGCGCTGCAAGCGCGCGATGTTGCGGCGCAGCTCGCGCGCCCGCGGCGCATCGCCTTCGGCGCAGGCTTCGAGCTGCTCCAGTTCCTCCGTCATTTCTTGCACGGCCTTGCGGTAGGGCGAGCCGACGGCGATGCGACGGCCGGCGGCGCCGCGCATCGAGCGGACGATGTTGATGTTGGTCGCCACGCCGCTCTGGGTATAGCCGGCGCGCACGCGCTTGAATTCGTCGATGCGCGAGAGCTGTGTTTTGACGAGATGGGGCAGCGCGAGGTCCTCGAAGAAAATGTCGAGGAACTCCTCGCGCGAAAGGCTGAAGGCGAAGTTGTCGTCATGCGCGCCGTCCGCACCGGCCCTGCCGCCGCCGGCGTCGGCGCCGCCGGTGGGGCGCTCCATTTCGTCGCCGGCGTGAAAGCGGTCGTTGCCCGGCAGCACGTCCTGGCGGATGCCGCCGCGGCCGTGGTGAAAGTGCGGCTCTGAAAGGTCCCCGGCCGGGATGGCGATCTTTTCGCCCTTGTCGATGTCGGTGATGCCGCGCCGGCTGATGGCAGCCTTCACCGCCTTGCCGATCTGGGTCTTGAAGCGGCGGATGAAGCGGCTGCGGTTGACGGTACTCTTGTTCTTGCTGTCGCTGCGCCTGTCCACGATGCGGACCGGGATCATGATGCGCCCTCTCCGTAATGCCCCTGGCGGGGCGGGGTCAAGACGACTTGCGCACGCGCAAATACCATTCGGACAGCAGCCTGACCTGTTTCTCCGTATAGCCACGCGCCATCAGGCGCGTGACGAAATCCTTGTGTTTGCGCTGTTCGTCGGCGCTGGCCTTGGCATTGAAGGAAATCACCGGCAGCAGTTCCTCGGTGTTGGAGAACATCTTCTTCTCGATCACCGCGCGCAGCTTCTCGTAGGAGGTCCAGGCCGGGTTGTGGCCATCGTGTTTGGCGCGCGCGCGCAACACGAAATTCACCACCTCGTTGCGGAAGTCCTTGGGATTGCTGATGCCGGCCGGCTTCTCGATCTTCTCCAGTTCGTCGTTCAAGGCATTGCGGTCGAGAATCTCGCCGGTGTTGGGATCGCGGAATTCCTGGTCCTGGATCCAGAAGTCGGCATAGGTGACGTAGCGGTCGAAGATGTTCTGGCCGTACTCGGAATAGGACTCCAGGTAGGCGGTCTGGATTTCCTTGCCGATGAATTCGGTGAAGCGCGGCGCCAGGTATTCCTTGATGAAGCCGACGTAGCGCTGCTCGACTTCCGGCGCGTACTGCTCCTGCTCGATCTGCTGCTCGATCACGTACATCAGGTGCACCGGGTTGGCGGCGACCTCGCGGTGGTCGAAGTTAAACACCTTGGACAGTATCTTGAAGGCGAAGCGCGTCGACAGCCCGGTCATGCCTTCGTCGACGCCGGCGTAGTCGCGATATTCCTGATAGGACTTGGCCTTCGGATCGGTGTCCTTGAGGTTTTCGCCGTCATAGACGCGCATCTTCGAGAAGACCGAAGAGTTCTCCGGCTCCTTGAGGCGCGAGAGCACGGCGAACTGCGCCAACATGCGCAGCGTGTCCGGCGCACAGGGCGCTTGGGCGAGCGAAGAATTGGCGACCAGCTTTTCGTAGATTTTTATCTCTTCGGAGACGCGCAGGCAGTAGGGCACCTTGACGATGTAAATGCGGTCGAGGAAGGCCTCGTTGTTGCGGTTGTTCTTGAACGCCTGCCACTCGGCCTCGTTCGAGTGCGCCAGGATCATGCCGTCGAAGGGAATGGCGCCGAAGCCTTCGGTACCCTTGTAGTTGCTCTCCTGAGTGGCCGTCAAGAGCGGGTGCAGCACCTTGATCGGCGCCTTGAACATTTCGACGAATTCGAGCAGGCCGCGGTTGGCCAGGCACAGGCCGCCAGAGTAAGAATAGGCATCCGGGTCGTTCTGCGAATAGTCTTCGAGCTTGCGGATATCGATCTTGCCGACCAGGGAGGAAATGTCCTGGTTGTTCTCGTCGCCCGGTTCGGTCTTGGAAACGGCGATCTGCCGCAGCACCGAGGGATGGATCTTGATGACGCGGAATTTGCCGATGTCGCCGTTGTATTCGTGCAGACGCTTCACCGCCCACGGCGACATGATGGTGTTGAGGTAGCGGCGCGGGATGCCGAAGTCCTCTTCGAGCAGCGGCCCATCCTCTTCCGCCCGGAACAGGCCGAGCGGCGACTCATGCACCGGCGAGTCCTTGATGGCGTAGAAAGGCAACTTTTCGATGAGGGCTTTCAGTTGTTCGGCCAGCGACGACTTGCCGCCGCCGACAGGGCCGAGCAGGTAGAGAATCTGCTTCTTCTCCTCCAGCCCCTGCGCGGCGTGGCGGATATAGGAAACGATGTTCTCGATCACCTCTTCCATGCCGTAGAAATCGGGGAAGGCCGGATAGGTGCGGATCATCTTGTTGGCGAAGATGCGCGACAGGCGCGGCTCGTGGCGGGGATCGACCAGAGGCGGCTCGCCGACCGCCATGAGCATGCGCTCGGCCACGGAGGCATAGGCGGTTGCATCGGAGCGGCACAGCTCCAGATACTCCTGCACCGACATCTCCTCGGCTTGCGCCGCTTCGTATCGGCTCTGGTAACGGGCGAATAGAGACATGTTCCCCTCCTTTGCACGCGTCGTACCGGCTGCTGCCGTCATCCGAACCGGCAACCCTTTCGGGTTTGAGTGGTTTTGCGCAAAAAGATTGCGTCAATCCCGAAATAAGCCGTTCGCCACGGCTTCGCCTCCATCGACGTCATGCGGCCCGCGGCATTTCGTGCGCAACTTCGGCCAGCGTGGCGGCGATTGCCGCGACGGCGAAATCGAGGTCGGCACGCTCGACGTTATTCGCGCCGTAGCGGTCTTCGCATTCGGACAACTGGCGGGCGCCGGGCGCGGGCGCGGCGGCAAGCAGGAATTGCACCACGCGCGCCGTGCGGCCATCGACATCGTGGGCGGGATTGAATTCGGCAATCTCAAGGGCGCCGATTTTCGGCTGCCGGCAGACGCCGCGCAGCAGCCAGCCGGAAGCGCCGCGGTAGACCCTGGGCGGATGCTGCCCGGCGCGGCGCTGAAGTCTGCGCCCGATCGCCTGAACTTCAAGTTCAAAGCTGTCGTCCATGGCGTTCCTGCTCTCGCGTTGCTGGCGATGCGTCTGCCATCCGATTATAGGTAATCAGCCCCGGTGTGACGCGAAGACGAGTCGCAGTGCCGGTCTGAACTACTCCGCCTGCCGCTCGGCCAGCGGCAGGTGCAGCACATAGCCTACGCCGCGCACGGCACGCAGGGTGTCGGCCGCCAGACCGGCGGCTTCGAGTTTGCGGCGCAGGCGGCTGACGATGGCTTCGAGACGGCGCTCGTCGTAGTCGAGGTAGGCGGCGCCGAAGGTTTCGACCAGTTGCCGCCGCGTCGCCTGCTGGCCGGGCGCGCGGGCGATGCGCGACAGCAGCAGCGTCTCGCTCTGCGTCAGGTCGAGCCGGCCGCCGTCGGGCAGCAGCAAGGCCTGTTCCGCGACCAGGAGCGTCATTCCGGCACCGGGCGCACCGCCGACCCGGCGCGCCAGGGCGCGAACCACCAGCGCCAGTTCGCGCACGTCGACCGGCTTGGACAGATAGACGTCGGCGCCCTCCTCCATGCCGCGGATGCGGTCGGCGGTGGCCGTGCGCGCGGTGAGCATGACGATGCCCAGTTGCGGCTGCTCGCGCCGCAAGCGCTGCGCGATCTGGAGCCCGTTCTCGCCGGGCAGGCCGATGTCGAGCACCGCGACGTCGATGCCATCCTTGAGCAGATGACGGTCGAGCGCCTTGCCGTCGGCACAGGGCGCGACGGCAAAGCCCTCGTCGCGCAGATTGAAGGCGAGGTCATCGAGCAGATCGCGGTCGTCCTCGACCAGGGCAACGCGGATCATGCGGCGCGCTCCGGCAGCCAGAGCTGAAACACGGCGCCGCCGGAGCGCGGCGACAACTCCACGCCGCCGCCATGCAGCTCGGCGATGCGGCGCACCAGATAGAGGCCGAGCCCGGCGCCGGAGACGTGGCCGACGTCGTCGCCGCGCGCATATTGCGAAAACACGCGCTGGCGCAAGTCGGGCGGGATGCCCGGCCCGGCGTCGGCGACGACGATTTCGACGCCGGCGCGCCCCGCCTCGGCGCGCGCCATCGCCGACACGGCAATCGGCGCCTCGGGCGGCGAGTACTTGAGCGCGTTGTCGATCAGGTTGGCTACGGCCACGCCCAGCAGCGCCGCGTCGGCATCGGCGGCCAATGTGTCGGGCAGGGTCAGCCGCACGCGCTCGCCGCCGTCGTCGCTCATCGCCACCACTTTGCGCAGCAGCGCGGCAACATCGGTTGCCGCCCGCTGCACGACGATGCCGTCGGTATCGAGCCTGTCCTTGACGAGAAACTGCTCGACCAGCCGGTCGATGCGGCCGACCGCGCGGCGGATGCGCTCGTGGCGGCGCGCCACCTCGGGGTCATGCGAGCGGTCGATGCGGGCGAGCGCCTGGGCGGCACCGTCTATCACCGCCAGCGGCGTTTTCAGTTCGTGCGAGAGCATGGCGATGAAGCGCCCCTGCTCGGCATGCGCCTCGCGTTCGCTGGTGGCCTCGGTTTCGGCGATTTGCGCGCGCGTCGTCGCCTCGTGCTGCGCGGCGCGCATGTCGCGGATGCGGATCGCCAACGCGAAGTGCATGGCGACGACAGTCCCCAGCGCCGTTATCTGACGGCCATTCAGCAGAATCAGGTCGCCCGGATAAATGCCGAGCGCGGTCATCGACGCCGCCATGCCGCCCAGCATCGGCAGCATATTGGCGAACAGCAGCAGCGGGCCCTCGTGACTACCTTCGCGCCACATGCGCCAGGAACGCCACAGGCCAACGAAGGTCATGGCCAGGAAGGCACCGATCAGCACGCGCGCGGCTTCGGTGTAATAACCGGTCAGCACCGACGGCATCAGCAACAGCGGCACGACGACGATCAGGCGAAAGAAGAAATGCAGTACCGGCATGCTCCGGTCGATACGCAACATGCGCCGGTAAAACGGCGCGGAGGCGGAAACGCTGGCGAACAGGGCCAGCCCGAGCCAGGCGTCGCCGATACGGGGACTGTCGGGAAACAGGTACTGGCTGGCAACGCCATTGACGCCGACATTGAACAGGACGAAGACGCCAAGATGCAGACAGAACCAGCCGTAGAGCGCATCGCGCAGCCAGAACCAGACGATCAGGTTGAACAGCAGAACGATGGCGACAACGCCGTAGGAGACGCCCAGCGCAGTGGACTCGACGTTCGCCGCGGCCAGAAACTCGTCCGGCTGCCACAGATGGACGAACACCAGCGACGTGCCGGTGGTCTTGACACGCAGGTAGAAGGTGCGCGGCTTCTCGTCGGGCAGGGCCAGCTTGAAGACGAAAGCGCGATAGGGTACTTCGCGCGCCGAGAAGGGCAGCCAGTCGCCGCCACGCCGTTCGCGGAAGGTATCGCCAGCCGGCTCGAACAGACGGATGTCGTCGAGCATCGAGGGCTGCACTTCCAGCCACCACTCGCCGGCCGTCGGCGCCTGAAGCGTAAAGCGCAACCAGTGCGCATCGCGGGTATAGCCGGCGTTGAGCGCTTCGCTCACCGGCTCGAAGCGGCTTGCCGCCGCTGGCGCTGAAACCGAGGCGATGGTCTCGGTGCCGGCGCGGTCGGCCAGCACGGCCATGTCGCCCACCGGCGGCGACCCGGCGGCAGCGCTTGATATCCGGAGCAGCACCAGCAGCGCCAGGCCGGCGATGCGCAGCCCGAGACTACGCATCAGCCGACGACCGGCAGCCGCAGCGAGAACACTGCCCCGCCGTCCGCATGATTGACGGCGGCAAGCTTGCCGCCATGGCGCTCGACGATGCCGTAGCTGATCGCCAAACCCAGGCCGGTGCCCTTGCCCACCGGCTTGGTGGTGAAGAAGGGATCGAAAATGCGAACGAGGTTGTCGGCGGCGATGCCGGGGCCGTTGTCGCGAAATTCAATCACCGCCGCATCGCCCTCGCAACGGCCGACGACGTCGAGCCGCGGCTCCGCCACACCGGCCGTGGCATCGACCGCGTTTTGCGCCAGGTTCATCGCCACCTGCTGCATCTGTCCGGGCGAGCCGGCGACCATGAGGGGGCCGGGCAGTTCCAGCACGACGCGGAAGCGTTCCGGCGCCGCCTTCGCCACCCAATGCACGGCGCGCTCGATGACGGGCACCAGATCGAAGCGCTCTTTCTCGTCGCGGTCGACGGCCGAAAAGCGCTTGAGGCCATCGACAATTTCGCGGGTACGCTCGGCGCCTTCGACCGTGCCGTCTATCAGCGAGGGCAGGTCGGCCAGTATCCGGTCGATGCGCAGTTCCTGCTTCAGCCGTTCGAGTTCCGCCGCCGTCATGCCGCCCTGAATCGAGCCCAGATATTCGGCGATGCGTCCGGCGTACTTCCTGAGCGCCACCGCATTGCCCAGCACGAAGCTGATCGGGTTGTTGAGTTCGTGCGCCACCCCCGCCACCAGCCGGCCCAAGGAGGCCATCTTCTCGGAATGCAGCAGTTGCTGCTGAGTGTGCTTAAGCTCCTCGTGGGCACGGCGCAGCGCCTGATATGCGCGTTGCAGTTCGCCGACCGGACGGCCGGTGACGACCATGCCGAGCAGCTTGCCGACGGCGGAGAAGCGCGGCGTGCAGTTCATCGACACGGGCACCGGCACGCCGGCGGCGGCGCCTATCTGCAATTCGCAGTCGTGCAGGGTTTCGCCGGGATGGCCGGCAAAATGCTGCTGCGCGCGCTGGCGCGACGCCTCGTCGGCGAAGAGGTCGAAGATGGGCCGCCCGCGCAACTCGTCTTCGGCCTTTCCGGTCAAGGTCAGCAGCGCCTGATTCACGCTCTCGACGACGCCGGCGCGGCTGCAAACGATGAGGATGTCCGACATCGAGGTCAGCACCGAGGAGATGAACTGCTGCGTATCCTCCAGCGCGGCATTCTTTTCTTCGAGCGCGACCTCGTATTTGAGCAGGTCGTTGTAGACCTCATCCATCTTGTGAATCACGTCCAGCCAGACCCTGTCCTCGGCCGCGGCACCCGCGGCGGCGGCGAGGCTGTCGAGCATGGGCGCGACCTTGTCGATCATTGAGTCATACTTTCGGCTTCAGATGTAGGTGGGCGTGCGCGCGGCCGGCCTTGGGGGCGTAGCCGTGCGTGTGGCTGCCGTGATCGACCTCGACCGACACCACGTTCAGACTGCCGTGACGCACGCCGCGCTCGGCGATCAGGGTATCGGCAAAGGAACGCACCGTCGCCGTCGGCCCCTTGAGGATCACGCTCTCCAGACAGTTGTCGTGGTCGAGATGGGCATGCATGGTCGCCACCGTCAGGTCGTGATGCCCATGCTGAAGCGAAGTCAGGCGTTCGGCCAGTTCGCGCTCGTGGTGGTTATAGACGTAAGACAGATTGGCAACGCAATGGCGGCCCTCATGGCTGCCCTGGCGCGCCTGTTCGAGGTGGCTGCGCAAGAGATCGCGCACCGCCTCCGAGCGGTTGCTGTAGCCGCGCTGCTCGATCAGGCGGTCGAACTCGCGGGCGAGGTCTTCGTCGAGAGAAATGGTGATGCGTTCCATAGGGCGATCCGTGCCAGACATGCGGTGCGCGCAGCATACCGCGCAATTCCCGTCCGCAACGTTTTACGGGAAACAGGTATTGTAAGACGTGCATGCCGCGCACTAGGATGCGTGCACCACTCAACCCCATCGAGGAGTCTCAATCATGTCCGCAACCGTTACCCTGGGCGGCAATGCCGTCGAAGTCGCCGGCCAGCTGCCGCAAAAAGGCCAGCAGGCGCTGCCGTTCACGCTGGTTGCCAAGAACCTCGCCGACGTCGCGCTGGCGAGCTTCGCCGGCAAGCGCAAGGTGCTCAACATTTTCCCCAGCATCGACACCCCCACCTGCGCGATGTCGGTTCGCAAGTTCAACCAGACCGCCAACGACAAACCCAATACCGTCGTGCTCTGCATCTCCGCCGACCTGCCCTTCGCCCAGGCGCGCTTCTGCGGCGCCGAAGGACTGGATAGGGTCGTCACGCTTTCGACCATGCGCGGTCACGAGTTTCTCGAAGCTTACGGCGTGGCGCTCAAGACCGGCCCGCTGGCCGGCGTCGCCGCACGCGCCGTGGTCGTGCTCGACGAAAACGACAAAGTGCTGCACAGCCAGCTCGTCGCCGAGATCAAGAGCGAGCCGGACTACGACGCGGCGCTGGCTGCGCTGGGCTGAGCGCTCGATTCGCGCGCAGGCGCTGGAGCGCTTGCGCGGCGTTCGGCGCGTCGGCGCGTCGGCGCCGTCCATTCATAAGCCACGCCCTTGGCACGACAATGGCCCAATAATACTTGACTATTTTCCTCAACAATCACACACTTCCCTGGCCGCCTGCTTCCCTTTTTGAAGGAGATCGCCATGACCCCCAATACCCCTTCCCCCACCGATCGCGCCTCGTTCAACCGCGCGATGACCGACATCCGCTCGGAACATGCCACGCTTAGACGCCTGGCCGCTGCCACGACCAGGCCGTCGCGCTTTTCCGCCGACGCCGCCATGTCCCTGGCGGACGCCATGACCGCCCACGAGAACACCGAGGCGCGCCTGTTCGCCCTCCCCTTCCTGACCCGCCCGCCGAAGACCGTCACCGCCACCGCCGCCCGCGCGCACCAGCGCTGCCATGAATACACCTCAGGGAACTTCCGCCTCCCCGACCCGCATACCGCGGCTGCCCTTTTCGTCGAAGCCCTGCTCGCCCATCTAGCCGCCGAGGAAGCCTGGCTTGCCCACGAGGAAGAGCACCAAAACGAGCGCCTGAGCATTGCCGCCTGAACACTCCATCCGGGGTGTCCGCCGGCCTACGGGCAACACACGAACGCGGCATTCTCCGTGACAGCTTCGCCCTCGACACCGGACGACGGCAACCGGCCGGCCGATATTCCCGCAATCAGGCCAGCCAGTGGAACGGGACAATCATGGGTGCTATCAGCATTGCGCTTTCGAGCGAAGCTTTCACGAAATTCGCTCTCTTGCGGCCCGGCTCTACGCAGGACGGGGCGTCGATGTGCTGGCGCTCCTGGGCCACAAGTCATCCAACTCCGCAAACACCCGCTTAAGTCCCCGCGCGTTCAAGCAATCTGCCATGCTGGAATGGCATCCACCTGCGCCGAGATCGGTAAGGCCTCGCCCGTCAGGCAAATGACCGCGCCATGGCCGATCTTCAATCCGAGATTATCCAGCACCGAGAAATGACGTACCGCATCGCGTCCTGGCTGGGCGGTCTTCTTGATTTCGATGGGATGAACTTGACCATCGCGGACGATGAGCACGTCAATTTCCTTCTGGTCCTTGTCGCGGTAGTAGTAAAAGGGCGCCTGCTTGCCGTTGTGCCAGTAGCTCTTGAGCAACTCGGCGACGACCCAGGTCTCGAATATCGCACCGGACATCGCGCCGGCTTCCAGCGTGGCAGGATTGCTCCATTCGGTGAGATAGGCCGCAAGCCCCGTATCCAGAAAATACAGCTTGGGCGTTTTGACCAGTCGTTTGGAAAGGTTGGTGTGATACGGCTCCATCAACCAGACCAGACCCGAGGCCACCAGGATGGATAGCCAGTGCTTGGCGGTGTTGGGTGCCACACCGACATCGCGCGCCATGTCGGCCATGTTCAGCAACTGGGCAGTGCGAGCGGCCGCACTGCGCAGGAAGCGCGTAAAGGTCATCAGATCGCCGACCTGGCCCAGATCGCGGACATCTCGTTGCAAGTAGGTTTGCAGGTAGGAACTGAAGAACAGGTCGCGGTCGGCTTGTGCATCCCCCTGTGCATAGAGCGCCGGGAAGGCGCCACGCCAGATGCGCTCATAGACGGACGACAAAGGCGAGGTTGGGACATCCTCGGTCCCGGATTTGCTGGGGGGGTTGCCAGGCAGGAATGGAACAATTTGCGCCCCATGGCCGAGTGTTTCGCCCGTCGACAGCCCCTGCAATTGCATGATCGCCACCCGTCCGGCCAGCGATTCGGTGACGTTCCGCATGAGATGGAAGGGCTGCGATCCGGTCAGCCAGTAAAGCCCCTTGCCGCCCTGAGTATCCACCGAGTCCTTGATGAGGGGGAAGAGAGCAGGAGCGTACTGGATTTCGTCAATGAGTACCGGCGGTGGGAAGCGTTGCAGAAATAGTGCGGGTTCCTCGCGTGCCAGGGTCAAGAGCATCGGGTTATCGAGCGTCACATAGCGCCGCGGTGCTGCCTGGGCGCTTTCCTTCTCGCATAGCGTCTTGAGCAGCGTGGTTTTACCTACCTGCCGCGGGCCAGAGAGCATCAGCACCGGAAACTGGGCGCTGGCTTTGGCGATTAAGGCTTCGAGGGTACGGGGGAGATAGGGAGTCGGCATTGTCGTCTATATAGCAGTTACGATGCATTGTAGACGAGTTATTGACTGGGCGCTATTTGACGCTTTTGAGCTGACCCATGAGTGTGGCAACCACTGTCGCACCGGTGATATTCGAGTCGCCGCGCTTTGCACTGAAGGGTGCCACCGCGCCCAAGCTTTTCGTGCAGGACCGGTGACGCTCTCCACCGTGAGGATAAAGATGCATTTACGACCGATACTATATTGAGATACTATCAATAACGATGAAGCGCAAACACCACGCGACGCTGGAACTGATCTTCTCTCGCCCCGTTTCGGGAAACGTGCGCTGGTCCGACATTGAGGCCTTGTTCAATGATCTGGGCGCACAGATCAACGAACGAGAAGGTTCCCGTGTGCTGGTACGTCTTTTCGATGAACGGCGAGTGTTCCATCGCCCGCACCCTTCGCCCACAACGGACAAGGGTGCCGTGGAGTCGATTCGCAAATGGTTGGAAGAGCATGGAGTGAAACCATGAAAAACGTGATGACTATCGACGGCTACCAAGCCGTGATTACCTACGATCCGGAAATCGAGATGTTCCGGGGTGAGTTCGTCGGCCTGAACGGCGGCGCGGACTTTTACGCCGGCGATCTGAACGGACTGAAGCGCGAAGGCGCGATTTCGCTCAAGGTTTTTCTGGAAGCATGCGCCGAAGACGGCGTCGAGCCACGCAAGTCCTTCTCCGGCAAGTTCGTGCTGCGCATTGACCCCAAGACGCACGAGGCAGCGGCGCTTGCCGCTGCCGCCCACGGCATGAGCCTCAATCAGTGGGCGGCAGAAACGCTGGACAACGCCGCGCATTCCTGACTTTCTGCAAAGGAGGGCGCCAAACACGCCTCATCCAAGCGTGGATCGAGATTCACCGCGAAGAACTGATGGCTTTTGCCAAAGAGCGCCAGGGCAGCGGCCGATGTAGTCGACCGTCTGCCCCTTCTGCGCATTCAACACGCGCCGGATCATGCCGCGCATTCCGGCAGGGTGGCGAGCAAGGCGCGTCCTTTGTCGGTGGTACGGTAGCGCTGATTCCTGCTCGCCGGTTTGTCCGGAATGGTCATTGCCAGCAGGTTGTCGGCCAACAGGGACTTCAGTACCTGGTTCCGAAACTTGGTGCGGTCAGCACGTTCCGTGATGGCCATCAGATCGGCAATCTCCGCATCTGCCAAGCATTTACGCAGGATTTCAACCTTGTGCCGACTTGGTGCCGACTTGGTCCCAACCTGGTCCCGACTCAGTCCCGGCTGCCGCCGTCCTGCCAGCGCCGACTTTTCCGGGCTCCTGCCCCGTTGCCGATTCGGCAACCTCCCGCGCTGCCGGATGAATCGGCAGGCGCACCATGAAATAGCTGTGGTCTTCGTCGAACTCAAACTCGGCCGGCGGCGAGCCATTCTTCTCCATGGCCTCGATGATCATGGGGATGCCGGTCTCATCGCGCTCAAGCCGGATTTCGACGGGCTCACGAGTGTCATAACCCCGGTGATAGACCGCATTGACGACGGCTTCTTCGATAGCGTCGTAAGGAAAATTTTCAACGCGGGTGGCCTCGGCCCGTCCGTGATGCTTGATGACGGTCTCGGTAATCAGGTTGCGCTTGATGTAATCGAGCGCATCGCAGGTCATGCGGGGTATCGGGCCCCTGAAAATCTTTTCCGAGAACTTGTTGCCGCCCGGCCCTTCCTTGGGGAACCAAACGACGTCGATCCGCATGGCGGGAAAGAAGCGCCAAGGCTCCGGATTGAACATCATCAGGCCGACGTTGAGGGGGAACGGCGCTTCCTCCGGCCCGCCGATGACGCCCATCTGGCGGCCGAGTTCGACCAGCGAAAGATTGGGCGCCTGCCCGGCCAGATCGCTGCCCACCTGCTGTAGGTAGTTCTACATCAACTCGCGGGAGAGATTTTCCACCTTGGCCTGCTGGTTGATGCGGTCGTCGTGGGGAACGGTGGCCGCCAGCGACATGAGCCCGGTTTCATCCGCTCCCTTGGCGCGAATGGTGCTGGAACCCTTGCGGATATAGTAGGCGTAGCCCCTACTGTCTTTGCCAAGGCCCATTCGACGGGTTTGCCATGTAGAAGATCCTTGATATTGACGGGCAGCGACATGGCGACGGCTACTTGGCAGGCACAACGACCGCCGGTGTGACTCCCAGACGTTTGGCGCGGCGCGCGAATCGACGGTCATCGAAGCTCATGAATTCCGTGCAATGGCTGCTGGCCAGCAGGTGCAGCGCATCGGCGAAGTCGAGCCCCTCTGTGTGCCAGTCCAGGGCATCGGCAATACGCGACCATTCCTCGACGCTGACGTTGGGCAGCCCAAGCATATGCTTGACGACCCGCACGAAATCCTTGGCAGCAAACCCATAAAAGGCGCGCAAGACCCATTCGAGTTCAAGGATCACGGTCAGTGGCACGAACACCTGGGGGGATTCGGTCAGGAGACGATGGGCAATCGGGCGCTGCCTGGCGGCCTCGGGGTCAGCCGGGTCATCTACATAGAAACGCGCCAGGATGTTCGTATCAAGGGCGATCATCTTTGGCATCCCGCATGGCGAGGGCAACATCGAAATCAGCCAGCCGGCGCTTGCCGGAGCGCTTGCAAACCAGCATGCCGAAGCCGTCTTCGGCATTGGTTTGAACAACCTGGCGCTTCACCTCGGCGCGGATGACATGACCTTCCAGGCTGAAATCGAGCTGGCAGCCGGGGGTGATGCCCAAGCGCCGACGGATTTCCACCGGAATAACGACCTGGCCTTTATCGGAAACAGTGACGGTATGCACGGCAGCATGCTCCTCTTACATGGTAAGAATATATTAGCACAGGGCGGTACTTCGGAGCATTACGCCGGCAGCAGCGATGCCCACCTGGAGAGCGTTTCGAGCAGGATTGCTGTTGCTACTTGCCGGCTTCTCGTTTCCAGGCGGCGAACTCCAATGGCCGGAGCCCGAAGCGGATGGCGTTGCCTTCATGCAGGTTCTTGAATTCTTCTTCGATCAGGGCGAAGAATTTCGCCCGATCCCCCTCGACGATCGTGGCCGGGATGGCCGCACGAATGGCCACCTCGCTGGCTGCCTGGCCGCCACGCACTATCGCCCGCACCGCTTCGGTCAGCTCTGCCCGATAACGCAGACGGAAGATATCCGGCGGGATCAGTTGTTGCCGCACCGCCACGTACTGCTGGCAGGAACGCTCGTAGGCCCAGACGAAAACATCACGCAGCAATTCAATCCGGTTCAGCTCATAGACGCCGATCATGGCATCGATGTAGGCCCGCTCCGGCACATCGATGAACGACAGCGGGCAGAGATTGCAGCGGATCAGCGGGATGTTGGCGGCAAGACGCGAAACGCGTTTATTCACGTCCTCGAAGGGTTGCAGGTAGGGCAGATGCACCATGAGGAAAAACGCCTGCTCGAACGGATCGCGAATTTCCGCCGCCATGTCGAGAACGATGCCGAATAACTCCTCCAGGCGCTGCGGCAGCGCAACGGGCAGATAGACGCTGCCGCCGATTTCCACGGCCCGGTTGCGCACCCGGCCGCCGGCCTGGGGATCGCGCAACAGGCCATCGGAAAGCAAGGCGTGCAGGGCGAGAATGGTTTCGGTGCTCACGCCGACTCGATCCACCTCGCGCACCAGGTATTCGATGGCGGCCTTGTGGTTGAGGATCATCTGAGTTTCCAGCGCATCCTTGCCCGCGGCGGCCTGGCCGAATTCGATCAGACGCTCGGTATCGAGCCGGGTGTAGGTATTGCCCTCCAGCCGCGACGAGGCCCACGAGAGGTCGATCAGCAGTCGATTCATGATGTCGCGGGCAAAGGTGCCGGCGGCGGATTGCTCGGCCGGCGAGCGGCCCAGCGAATGCAGTTGGGTACGCAAAGCCTCGGGCAGGTAAAACGACTCGTTGGGGCGATAGGCTTCCAGAAACTTCAGGTCGTAACTTACCGGTCGGCGTTGATGCAGCGGCTGGCGCACATGGGCCTTGATGGCTTCGCCGTCAGACGAGACGGGGACATAGACCTCGTCGGCAGCTTGGGCGGTTGCCGGCGGCAGCTCGACGTTCAGGCTGCCCTTAACAGGGGCAAGCCGATATTTTTTTGCCCGCGCTTCGCCGGTCGTGACAATTCGCCCTTGTCTGGCCAATACAGCGAGCCGGCGCTGAAGCGTACGGCGTTGCAGTTCGGCAGGGATGTCTTTCGATAGGCCATCCAAACCCACACCGTTGGGATAGCGCCCAATCACCTCGGCAATTTGATTTAGCTCTTCTGGAGAGACGACTTTCGGCATAGCGACGCCCACCCTTTGTGACGCGATAACCAATATAGTGCCATATTATTTGTCGCAATTCATGGGTTTTGTGTCGCTAAATGACTTTTTATGACGCAATTCAAGGCGACTGCGTCAATACCTCCGGCTGGGCCCCCGCACGATCACGGCAGACATTCCAGGCAACTTTGACTTGGCGGTCGAGGGGCTCGGATGCTATTGCATCTCGCCCACCCAACCCGTTAATCAGGGTTGCACTTCGAATTTGAACTCGCGCCAGCTTATTACCAGAATTTTACCGGTCAGCTCACAGAGAACTGTTTTTGCTGGCTTTTTTGTCAATGCACCGTACACACCATATGGGCTGGCTTCGATGCGATAAATTTCTTGATATTCATGGCCATAACCCGTTGCCGATACTCCTGCAAAACACACTGATTCAGCATGGCACGCACCATAGGAATCAAACGCTTACGAACGGGTTTTACAAGGCCGATTTCGCGCCGGCGGTCGAACGTGCGACGCCATCCAGCAGCTTGATGAAATTCCGTTTCCATACGCGATTATGAACTGACTCTGGCCTCGACTCTGGCCTTGACTCTGGCCTTGACCGGGCAGCGCATCGCCAGCGTCAATTTTTGCAACTTGGTCCCGACTTGGTCCTGACTTGGTCCCAACCTGGTCCCGGTCTGTTGATGTTCGGCTTTGTTTCCGCCAACCGACCCTGCCACTTCTGGCGCCGCCAGATGGAACGACAGCCGCGCCGTTATTACCCTCTTTATTACCCTTATTCAGAGGCAATTCCACTCTTTTCCCTATCGATCAAGTCACAAACACCTTGAATCATATCCCGTATAGAGTATATTTACGTCACGATGAATACGCTAAAGCGCATCGATAACCAGGAAACCCTCACCCTGCTCGGCAAAACTCTGCGCGAACGGCGGGCGTCGATGGGGCTGGCACAGAGCGCAGTACGCGGCATCCGTCAGGCAACGATTTCGAAGATCGAGCGCGGCGGGGACGTGACGCTCGATACCCTGATTGGCTATGCGGCAGCACTCGGGCTGGAACTGGTGCTCGCCCCGATCGGGCAACGCGCGAATTTGGCCAGAGCAGCCATGGACAGGGTGAAGACCACGGAAAATGATGCAAGCGCATTGGGGCTACTCGACGAATTTGCCGATCTGCGGGATGCGCCTAAATGACGACCGCCATCCGCAGCCTTGAAGTCCGCCTCCACGATGTACTGGTCGGCTACCTCACCCACTACCCGGACGAGCGAACCCTCTTCGTCGTGGACAATGCTTATCTTGAATACGGTGGCGGGCGGCCGACGATCTCGCTTTCCATGGTTCGTCCGGGCGACGAGCACCTGACCCGGCAACTGCTGCTGGACGAACGCCATAAATCATCGCTGGTTAAGGCGCCCCCGTTCTTCTCGAATTTGCTGCCCGAGGGTGGATTGCGCAGGCGTATAGCCGCCGAACTCAAAATCCACGAGGACCGGGAATTCGATTTGCTCGCAGCGCTCGGGCGCGACCTTCCCGGCGCGGTCATCCTGACGCCGGCAAAAACACCCGATCACCTGCAAGACCGGCGCAGTGCTTTTGCCGGGGTGCCCTCCGTCCCGCCCGAGATGAAGTTCTCTCTAGGGGGCATGCAACTGAAGTTTTCCATGCTGCGCCAGGGAGATCGATTTACGCTCCCCGGCGATACGGATCTGGGCGACTACATCGTCAAGCCACCGTCCAGCGACTACCAGGGCCTGCCGATGATCGAGGCAGCGACCATGGAAACGGCGCGAGCCGTCGGTATCGAGACGCCGGAAGTGATGCTGGTACCGCCCGATCATGTCGATGACCTGACAAACTTTTCCGGATTTCGGCCGGACGAACCGTTTTATGCCGTGCGTCGCTTCGATCGTGTCGATCAGGGTCTGGGGGAGCGACGTCATATCGAGGATTTCGCCCAGGTATTCAACCTGCGCACCAGCGAAAAATACGGACACGCGAATTACGAACAGATCGGTCGCACGCTGCTCCAGTACGCCGGCGGTGTGGACGACCTGCGCGAAATGACTCGCCGCCTGGTCTTCAATGTCCTCATGGGCAACGGCGATGCCCATATCAAAAACTGGTCGCTGCTGTACACCGACCGGCGCCTCCCCCGGCTTTCGCCTGCCTATGACCTCGTACCCACCATCGCCTACACGACCATGGATCAGAGCATTGCGCTCAACATGGGCGGTATCAAGCACTTCCCGGCAATTTCACTGCGTACCTTCGATACATTTCTACAGCGGGTCGGCATTCTGGACCGCACACGCGAAGACCTCATGGAAACCGTCATCAAGACCGGCCGAGACATTCTCGTTGCGTGGGAAGGTCTGTTCGTCGAGACAGGCGTTCCTCCACGGTTGATACAAAGGATTCGCGAGCATCAAAAAACCTTGCAGCTAAGTTTTTGACTCGCCAGCAAATTCACTGGCCGCCCGGCTCTTAGCGTTTGATCCGAACGCAAAGATCGCGCACCTGCACGATGCCGCCGGAGAACCTCTGCCGTGATCGGCACAACGCCCTCCAGAAATGCGCCCTTTCCGGCCACATTTCGCCGCCGATTTTCTTTGGCCTCTCGCTACCATCCCAATCACACCAGTGCCCGCCACAGCCTCGACGTGGCTTTCCTAGCTGGGGAGATGAAACAAACAGCATTCACGTGGCATCCGTGCAGCAGTCGGCACGTTTTTGAAGTAAGCCCGCTGAACAGAGACGGGCACAGAGAGTAGAACCGGAAGCCTTGCCTGCTGCGGGTTTTCGATACGCCGGCAGCGCGTGAAAACGCGTGACGCCGCGCAAATGATCCCGTCGTCGACCGTGGATGGGCCGACAGCTCGCTCACGTCTGGTGAGCCTGCCTGCCTCGACCGGCAGCCCGTAGGACGACGACGCAGGATGACGCATGGCGCTGGCCAGACCGGCTTGCGCCCACCCATGGCCTGCCTGCACGGCGTCCGCGCCCGCAGCGCGTGAACCAACACTCACCACTCGATTTCGGTCTTGCCGGTGGGCCAGGGAAGTTCCATTTCAACAAGGAGAATTCTTATGGGAACCCGCAACTTTGATCTCGGCGCCCGCGACATGAAGGCCGCCGGCCGCATTGCCCTGGAGCAAGGCATGCGCTCGTTCGCGAGCATCGACACCATGTCCGACCGCTGGGATCGTTTTGTCGACTACATCCGCGAGCAACACGACATCGGCCGCATGGAAAATATCAGCCAGGATGTCGTGATCGCCTATGGCGCCTGGCTCGCCGACAAGGTGGATGAAGAACTGCTGGAAACCTCCACCGCCCAGAACTATGTCAGCGCCGTCAACCGGGTACTGGAAATTGCGCGGGGTGATCGGCATGTGGCGGTATCGCCAACCCGGGACTGCGGCATTCCGCTGCGCAGCGGCGTTGCCATGGATAGCCAGTTCGTTTCCGGTACCGAGCACTACAACTGGCTGATCCATTTCGACCTGCCGACAAGGATCATGATCCGGCTCCAGCGGGCCTTCGGCCTGCGTTTCGAGGAAGCGGCCAAGTTCGATGCGCGTGGCGTGGACGCTCATATCGCCGCCAAAATATTGCCCGCGGTCAACGGCACCAAGGGTGGCCGCAAACGTGAAGTGCCGCTCCGCATGGATGCGCAATTCGACGTGCTGCAAGCCGCCGCGAAATATCAGGGCGGCGTTCGCTCGCTGATACCGGAAGACATGTCCTACGCCGAGTTTCGCCGTCAGTGCTACCGCATCGCGATCCGGCACCACATCCGGTTTCACCGCCAGCGGCATACCTATGCCTGTCTTCGCTACAGGCGCCTGCTCGGCGCCGATTGCCCGGTGATGGCCGGCGTTGCCCATGGCGAACCCCACATCGCCTGGCTGTCGCATGAACTGAAGATTCCCGTGGCCGAAGCAAAGGAACGGGACCGCGCAGTCCGGGCGCAGATCGCGCAGGAACTGGGCCACAACCGGATCGAAGTCACCCATGCCTACCTTGGCTGACCAGGTGCGGCGCCGCGCGCATGTGTATGTCGCCCATGGCGGAAAAACCAACCGGCGCCAGCAGATCGACCGCCTGGTCAGCATGGTCAACTGGATGCAGACGCAGTTCCGGCTGACCGGACTGGAGCAGATCGGCAAGCGGCAGGTCATCGCCTACTGGAAAGCACACCGAGACATGGCGCCGGCCACGGCCTATGCCTACTGGCTTGGACTCAAGGCGCTATGGGGATGGATGGGAAGGACGGTGGATCCGCCGAGACTCAGGATTCCCGATGCACCGAAAGCACGATGAACGTAGCAAGAATCTGTCGGCCGTTCCATAAGGTATGCTTACGGCAGCGCATTCACACTGCCCCCGCGGTTCCGGTCCAGCGCAGTTGATGCATCAGCAAAGGAAGGAAAATTAGCCATGCCACTCGTCAGTTCGTTTTACGGCATCCTGATTTACATGTATTGGCT
>OBOI01000233.1_pt1 | contig 21800 bp, 16 predicted proteins | sample 1670151 | NCBI WGS metagenome assembly OBOI01 (sample SAMEA104232303, study PRJEB22302) | sediment metagenome | biome: forest; feature: aquifer; material: sediment | place: USA | collected 2011-08-07 | depth 0.01 m | reverse complement strand
CATCTTATGCGAAGCATCCTTCGGATAGGTTTCGTGCTAATTTTTAGAGATGCCCATTAGTGTTTTCGTGTCTTTGTGGTTACAAAAATTTCATTACCTAAATTTTATATCCACAATACTTTGTGAATGACCTACGGTGTGTATCTTTTCTAAAATCTCCCGCTTTCGAAATGTCAGTTCGTTTCTCCATGGAGCGTTGCTTACCGTTACAATCAACACACCGTTGTGAACACGCTCCGGCTGTGCAACCTTTGCCACCTGTTCGCCGACAATGTCGTTCCAGACATCGAAAATTTTGTACTGCTCAACTTGTTTTTCGATTCCGAGCGACTGCATCAGCGCCGTCAGCGCGTTGCCGAGCGATTGCATGTTCTCTTTTCGGTTCACGTGTTTGATCATCTGCCGGCTATTGATTCACTGTTTGTTTTGCGGTCATCATGCCGTCAATACATCTTTCACTATCGCCCCGCTGTGTATATAAAATTTTTTTCTTTCATCGTTCCATTCCGCTGCGCCGCCAAAAACTTTTTCACTCGTCGTGGTGATAAACGTCTGTCCGAGCGATTCGACCACCGACAGCAGTTTTTGACTTCTCTGTTCATCCAGTTCGCTGAACACATCGTCCAGCAAAAAGAGGGGCGTTTCGTTACAGCGTTCTTTTAGATAGAAAAACTCGGCAACCTTCAGTGCAACGAGAAACGTTTTGTGCTGTCCCTGCGATGCGTACTGTTTCAGCGGCATTCCGTTCAGCGAAAAAAGAATCTCATCTCTATGCGGACCGACCAGCGTTGTTTGAAAGCGCAATTCATCCGCTTTTTTCTTCTGAAGTTTTGATTCCATCGCAGCGGCGATCTTTTCGGTACTATCTTCTTCGCCAACGCGCACTGTCGGCGCATATTCTATTTTTGGCGTTTCCCGTTCATCGACGATCTGCAAATATGTCTGCGCGATATACGGTGCAAATTCTATAAAGAACTGCTGGCGTTTATGAATAATGCGGGATCCGTACTGCACCAGCATATCGTTCCACGGCGATAATTCTTCGCTGCAATCGGTCCCTTTTGCTTCCACCAACATCCTGTTTCGCTGGCGGACGATTCGGCGGTACTCCAGCATATCTTCCACATACGACGCCCTGCTTTGCGATATCACTATGTCAATGAATTTTCTTCTGTCTGCCGGTGAGCCGAATGTGATCGTGTTGTTTTCAGGCGACAGGATGACCACGGGAAACATCCCGATCACCGATGAAAATTTTTCTATGTCGGAATTGTTAATTGAAAATTTTTTTGCTTTCTGCGCCTCATCGAACGCGACGCGCACCCGAAACTCTTTTTCTTTGTCCGATTCCAGAACGCTTTCCACTTCAAAGAACGTTGTGCCACGCCGTACGACGGTTGCATCGGCGCTTGCATAAAAACTTTTTGTCAAACACAAAAATGACAACGCCTCAAGCACGTTGGTCTTGCCCTGGCCGTTCTCGCCCAGGAGCACATTCATCCGGGAGCCAAAATAAAATTCCGTTTCGTTGTGATTGCGAAAGTTTTTCAGGCGGGCATTAATGATCTTCATAATACGGAGTGCGCTGGCATTCCCTGCTTAATTGTTCAGCCGAACGGGCATAATAAGCATTAGCACGTCTTCGCCTTCGTTTTGTGAATGCGGCGAAACGATCGCCGCACGATTCGGCGAACTGAGTTTAAACTCCACTTCGTCAGCATCGAGATGTGCCAACACATCTATCACGTATGCGGAGTTAAATCCGATCTCCATTTCATCGTCACTGTAGTCACACGAAATTTTTTCCTTTGCCTCGCTTCCGAAATCAGTATCCTCGGCGGTCACTTTCAATTCATCTTTGCCGATGGAAAACCTGATCTGGTGAGTTGTTGAATTCGAATACAACGATACGCGGCGAACAGACTGCAGCATTTCGTGTTTGTTGACCACTAATTTTTTCTCGTTATCCAGAGGAATCACTGTTTCATAATTCGGATATTTTTCATCAATAAGACGGGAAATAAGAGACGTATTATCGAATTTAAACATGATATGCGATGTGCTGACGGAAATTTTTGTTTCTATTCCTTCCGCTACTTTCCCGATAAGCGCCAGTCCTTTCGCCGGAACAACGATATCTTTCAAAAATTTTTCGCCACCGACATATTTGTTCGTTACTTTCACCAACCGATGACCGTCGGTTGCAACCGAGCGAACATCGTTCTTGGTGAATTGAAATAAGACACCCATCATTGCGGGGCGCAATTCATCCGAACTAACCGCAAACAATGTTCTATCCACAAGATGTTGAAGAAGCGTCACTTCAAAAGGAATTTCCGTTTCTCCTTTGAATTCGGGAATGGTCGGAAATTCATCGCTGGCTTCCCCGGTAAGTGTATATTCACCGTTCTCCGTTTTCATTTCAATTTTATGGGATTCCGTATCGACCGAAAATGTTATCAAGGTGTCGGGCAGAGCTCTGACTGTTTCAAAAATCCGTTTTGCAGGAATGGCAATGACACCATTCTGACTTCCTTGAACTTCAATCGAAACAGAAACAGAAATTTCAAGATCGGTAGCAGTTATTTTTAAAGTATTGGAATGAATATCGAAAAGCAGATTTTCAAGAATTGGCAATGTGGAACGTGAAGGCACAACGCTGATTGTTTTGGCTAACGCTCGTTGTAAATCAGCACTTCGTACGGAAAATTTCATTATCAAATCTCCTTAATTTAGTATACAACTGGGGAAAAAGGAATACTGTAATATACAAAAAATGTGTTCCAAACTCAAAGAAAGATTTCCTGTAAGTTGGTGTTTTTTCGTATGTTAGAGACTATTTAAATAGATATTTTAAAATAAACTAATAACAATAATAATAAGGTTGATATGTTGGTAACTTTTGTAAGTTGCTGTATATATCATTTTAGGTGATGACTAATATGTTGGTGAAGTGTAGATAAAAACAATGTTGTTCACAATACGAAGAACCGAAGACAAGCAGAGGCAACAAAGAAGAAATTATCAACGATGAATTAACATCACTTCACACGTCATCAACAAATGGTTGTTGATAAAAAAATTCCATCGCCCAGTAAGAGATTAGCGCTGTTTTTTACAAATTACGGGAATATATTTCAATCTTCTTTTTTAACTGTTCAATTGATGAACGGAATTTTGAATCGATCTTTATTTGTTCTTCCACGGTTTGGTATGCATGAATGACCGTGCTGTGATCCCTTCCGCCAAAATTTAATCCGATTGTCTTTAAGGAAGAATTGGTAAGTTCTTTCGCAAGGAACATTGCAACCTGCCGGGCAATAACAACCTCTTGTTTTCGGGTTTTTGCGCGCAAAAGATCGTTGGGAATATCAAAGAATTCTGCCACAATACGCTGAATCTCTTCAACAGTTAATGGTGACCGAACATCATTCACGATTGTTCGCAGCACTTCGCGCGCCAGATCAAGATCTATTTCTTTTCCTTCGAGCGATGCTTTGAACAACAGGCTCGTATAACATCCCTCTAATTCCCGAACATTCGATGTTACATTCGCCGCAATAAAATCCAACACCTGATCGGGAATAGTTACGCTGTCATCGTCGCATTTTTTTCTCAAAATCGCCGTTCGTGTTTCCAGATCGGGGGGTTGAATATCAGCCGTAAGTCCCCATTGAAACCGAGAGATTAATCGTTCGTCCAATCCCTTAAGTTCTTTCGGAGGACGGTCTGATGAAAGAATGATCTGTTTGCCGATCTGATAAAGAGAATTAAAGGTGTGAAAAAAACTGTCCTGTGTTTTTTCCTTGCCGGAGAAGAACTGGATATCATCGACGATTAAAATATCCATACTCCGATAAAAACTGGAAAAATCGCTTGTTTTATCTCCTCGGATTGCGTCAATGAATTCAATGGTGAATTTTTCACTGGAGACGTAAATAGTCCTCTTTGCTTTTCCATTCTCCAGCGCATAATTGCCAATTGCCTGCATTAAATGCGTTTTTCCAAGCCCCGTTCCTCCGTACAGTACCAACGGATTAAACGAAGTACCTCCGGGATTATTGGCAACAGCAGTTGCCGCGGCACGCGCCAGTTGGTTGCTTTCTCCTTTGATAAAATTGCTGAACGTGTAGCGTTTATTAAGAAAAGTCTGTTCATAGGGAAGAATTTTGAAAAACTCAGGATTTTCATTTTTAATTTGTCGAAGACTCGACTTGGAGAGCGGGGATTCCGAAATTTTTATAACAACATCATTCGGAACAACTACGGCAGAAGAAGCCGGTTCATCAACAGGCAACACCGTGTAGGTTAATTTTGCGTTCGGACCGAGAACCTTTTGAAGCGACGATGAAACAAGGGAATAAAAATGTTCTTCCAACCACTCATAAAAGAATTGACTGGGAACATTTATTGTCAGCTCATTGTGTTCAAGCTTCACCGGTTCGATCGGCTCAAACCACGCCTTAAAATTTTGTGTATTGATTTGCGGCTTAATCAAGGAAAGAATCTCTTCCCATACAACCACAAGATCATGCAGTTGAGATTCAGGGAGAGCTTCAGAGGTAACGCCAAAAGTTATCATATCAAAAATCTCAAGAAAAACTTATCAACAAGCAATACCGATTTATTCACAATATTATTAACAGCACCTTAAATCAAAAATTACAGACTTAAGAGTGCCCAGAGAATTGTGCACATTAATTTAGAAGGCTAACCGATTGAAAAATATAGTATCAACAAACACAACCCCAAACTTATCAACAGCAATTGTGTATATCTTTTTATCCTTATTCCACGCACTTCCAAAGCAAAAAAACTGCCGCGAAAGTTATCCACAATTATTCCACAAGCTAAACCGGAGCAACTGTATACACATATATAACAAGTGCAGGTGAGAAGTCAAGAAAAAACTTCATCACCAGAAAAATATTTTCTGAATTGGAATAAAATATTTGCGGAAAGAAGAATAATGCGAAGCATACATACGTATAATCAAACAAAAGAAACCGGAGGGTCAATATACAAAAATTCATCTTGTATATCCTTGGTAAATTTCGTATTTTTTCTTTAGTTTTGTTCAACAAGGAGAAGAAATGAAACGTACGTATCAACCGCATAAACGAAAACGCAGAAACACACACGGTTTCCGTGCGCGCATGGCAACAAAAAACGGCAGAAAAGTTCTTGCTAACCGTCGTGCAAAAGGGCGTCACAAACTCACGGTCAGCGACGAGCCGCGTTCGTAGCGCAGCTCGTCGGTCTGCGGATTCTCCTCCTTTGCATATTCACTTCATTGTTCATTCGGCTGCAGCGATTTGAGTGGGACAGACACTTCCAAAATCTACAATCCTCCGCGGATATCAAACATTTAGCAAAGTCATCCACAATGGTGTCTGTATTCCCGGAACACTTCTGACATGTTATGTTGACAGATTGGAAGCCGCCGGCAGGAAAGAAAAAGGAGTAGCACTGATCGGATTTTCCGTGCCGAAAAAAAAAATACCCCTTGCCGTGAACCGGAACAGGGTACGGCGATTGATGCGGGAAGCGGTGCGGAAAAATATATTTCCGCTCCGACAAAAGATCGCAGAAAACGATCGATCGGTCCGAATTGTTCTGATGTTCAAAGGAGAGAAGACCACCGATATCAAAAAACTCACGCTGCATGATATCGAACCGGAATGGCAGCAGCTTCAACAAAAGATCGAAACGTTGATATGAAAACTTTCTTTATTTTTTTGATCAGGATGTACCAAATGGTGATCTCGCCGTTTCTTCCGGCAAACTCGTGCAGATTTTTTCCCACCTGTTCCAATTATACGATTGAAGCAATTCAAAAACACGGAGCGGCAAAAGGATCGTTTCTCGGTTGTAAACGTATTTGTAAATGTCATCCGTATCACGAAGGCGGGTACGATCCTGTTCCCGATCGCTTACCACTAACGAAACAACATTAATATGGGCAGACAAGAAACATTAGGTTTTGTATTAATTGCAGCGGTGCTGATGGCGTGGATGTGGTTAACCGCGCCGCAGCGCCAGCCGGCACAGAATCAAACCATCACTCCGAAAGAATTCGTCAAAGATTCTTCCACAAAGACGACACCGGCAATCACCCGAAAACAGGAGCCGGTGCAGCCGGCTGTGCTGACAAAAGCACAAAGCGATTCAATAGGAAAATTTTTCAGCGGTACGGAAGTCGGCAGAGAACAGGTCTTCACGATCGAAACGGAAAACTACATTGCCGAACTTTCCACCAAAGGCGGATTGATAAAACAATGGACGCTGAAGAAGTACAAAACGTGGGACAAACATCCGGTACAATTAGTTGACGACAAAGGGGATTTCAGCATTCTCTTTTCTACCACGGACGGAAAACTGATCAACACGCGCAATCTGTTCTTCACCACACAGATCCCGATCGGCGGAAAAGTTGTTCTGAAAGGCAACGATCAGTTTACCGTTACGTTCGTTTTACATGCGTCCGAAGGCGAGATCACCAAAAAACTCACATTCAAAAACGAATCGTACGATTTTGACGCAGAACTCACGCTGACCGGTTTGCAGAATGTCATTGCGAATTACGAATACCAGGTGTTGTGGGAAAACAGCATCCGCTTTTGCGAATACAACAGCATCGACGAAGCGAACAACGCTGCGTCATATACGTACGGCGGCGGCGAATTAAAAGAAGTGAATGCATCATCGCACGGAGACAATCCAAAGGTCGATCCCTCGGGGAGTACGGAATGGGTTGCATTGCGCAATAAATATTTTGCCGTTGCAATGCTTGTGAACGATAAAAAAGCGAACGGTGCGTACCTTGAAGGCGCACACATCTCCGCGGAAAACCAAGGTGTGATCGAGCATTATTCCGTTGCGCTCAAATATCCCTTCAAAAACACCGGCAGCGAAACGACGAAACTTACGGTCTTCATTGGTCCGCTCGATTTTTCAACGATCAAGGGATATGACCGCGATCTTGACCAGATCATGTCGCTCGGCTGGTCGTGGATCCGCCCGATCACCGAATATATTTTTATTCCGCTGTTCAAATTTTTACACAGTTTCATTTCCAACTACGGCTTGGTGATCATCGTCTTCTCCATTATCATCAAACTTGCCCTTCATCCCCTGACCAAAACAAGCATGCGCTCGATGCGGAATATGCAAAAACTCCAGCCGATCATGGCGGAGTTGAAGGAAAAATACAAGAACGATCCTAAGCAGATAAACATACAGACGATGAAACTGTACAAGGATTATGGCGTAAATCCCGCCGGCGGGTGCTTGCCGCTGTTATTGCAACTGCCGATTCTGTATGCGCTTTATTCGCTCTTTACCGCGTCAATCGAGTTGCGTCACGCCCCGTTTGTTTTGTGGATCACGGATCTTTCGGTGCCGGATGTGTTTATTCCTCTTCCGTTCACCCTGCCGCTGCTGGGTAATTATTTAAGCGGAGTGACGCTGGCGATGGGAATTACGATGTTCATTCAACAAAAACAAACCGTTACAGATCCGGCACAAAAAGCCCTCGTTTGGATGATGCCGATCATGATGACGGTGATGTTCAACCATTTTCCGGCGGGATTAAACCTGTACTATTTTGTGTTCAACTTGCTTTCGATCGGGCTGCAGTGGTCTTTTAACAAACGCCACAAGGATGAACCGTTAAAGAAAATTCCGGAGAACAAACGCAAAACCGGATTGATGGAACGGCTTATGAAGAACATGCCGAAGCCGACGAAGAAATAATTAAAGAGTGCTGAAAATGTAGGACGGGATGCTATCCCGTCCACTAAAATTGGTCGGATTGGCAATCCGACCTACAGTAAAACTAATTTTTTCAGTGCTCACTAATTAGACAACGGTGAAAATAAAAAAGGGAACTCGAGTGAGTTCCCTTTTTTATTGTGGTCGGAACAACGTCATTCTTCCATTGCACGGTTCTTATTGTCCATAAACGTTTGAAGTTTTTCACCAATCCATCCACCGATGAGCGAAAGGACAAATCCGCCGGCCACACCTTGTCCGACGTACGTGAATTCTTCCAGCATCAGCAGTGAGGACGAGTAGAGGAAAACGGCATTCAACAGAACGCTTAAGACACCGGCAATAGCTGCTTCCTTAATCGTCACACCGGGGGAAAAATAACCGACAAGCAATCCCGCCAGAAGAAAACTGGCGCCGAGCGCCACAATGATCCCACCCATACTGAATTTCAACAATGCAAATCCGCCAATGACGAAAAATGCGTTAAAGATAAATGCGATCACCGTTCCCGCAAGTATCCATCCCCACTGTAAGCCGCCTTTTTTATCTTCTTCCAATTCTTTTGCGGCTTCTTCCGGGGTCACCCGAATTTGTTCTCCCACCCATCCACCGATCAGACCCAAGATCAGTCCGACGATGGGAGCGAGGATCTTTTCGGTCATCGTGAATTCATAATCAAATGCGAATGCCAGCAGATTGCCGACAATCACCAATGTCACGAATCCGCCGATTGCCGGTTCTTTGATCGTGTGTCCTTCGGATTTATAACCGATCACAATTCCCATCACGACGAAGCCAAGCAAACTCATGAATGTCGGAATTAATGGAATGTGGAATGTTTGTGAGATCATTTGATGGAGAGAAAGGCAGAGAGCTGTTCCGGCTACAACACCGATGATGATCCACTTCCACTCCAAACCTTTGGATGTGGTAGCTTCTGTCGACATGCAAAACTCCTATAGTTAGTTGATAAATGGTGGGAAAGAAACTGCGGGAATTTGTGTATTTCTTCTTTGAAAGTCAAGAAACGAAATCAAGAAACGAAATTGTCAATAGCAGAGAAAGTACATTCGGTCTTGATTGAGTCGAAAAACTTTTTACATTGAATAGACACAATGACGTTCACCATCCGAAATAGCATCGCTGCGATCACTCTTCTTGCATTCCTTTCGGGACACGCCGGGCATGCCGTGGAAATTCTCGGCATGCTGATCAACTCTCCCGCAACGGAACACGCTCTGCACACGCAGAAAAAAAACCGTCCGGTTTCATCAAAGATATGTTGGAATGAAGCAAAATATTTTTCGGCAAAAGATAGACACGCATTATTTGACGAAATTGTGTTCGGCGCTGAAAATGTCAACACTCCGAACCGTTCAAAATTCACACATCATTCATTCGAATACTCCGCAACTCTATCTACATTAGTTTTCCCGGCATCACCGCGAGCGCCACCGTTTTCCTGAAATCCCGCATTATCAGCAAAAATAATATTGCAATAAAACGCACGATCGTAGTGCCAGTGCTCGGAATTTTTTGTGGGGGATCGAGATCATTCTTACCAATGAATCAAAACGTCTGTTAACACCTGCAGACAGAGAGAATGGGTGCATCGGCTTCAAATAATCTGTAGAAAGAAAGGATTAGGATAATGACAACTTCCGCTCTCATTTTAATGATAACGGTATGGACTTTAGTGATAGGAACATTGACGTACTTGTTTCGCAAACTGCTGAAGAAACAGAACGAAGCAAAACAACAGTCTGTCGTACGACAGAGAGGATTAAATGCCGGCAGAGTCAACGATCTCCATGAGTTGACCGATATTGCCGAAACTCCAATTCACCTTGTTTGTCAAAATGATGATGGTTGTGTGATCGTTCAGACGGCGGACAAACAGACTATTATATCCGCGCCACCATCCGGCGTGATAGATAATTTTGCTGCCGTCGCTCAACGTATCGATCCGCCAACCGTATCCGTAGTTGCTGTCGCGCTTGTAATCGTAACTCATCGGCGTGAACGCTTCATCGAGCGTGGATTGTTGGATGAGCGACTCCGTATACAGTCCTTGATCCCAGAGGAAAAGGTCTTCAACGGTGGAATAAATTCCTTTATCACCGACTACGCCGCTCAAAAAATCGTCATACATTCTGCGGCGATTTTTTGTGTACCCCCTTGTTTCATGTTCGATCGTTTTCTTGTTTTTGGGGTTGTACACGAACGTATTGTTCATCCCGAGGGGAAGAAAGACGTGCTGTTCCATAAATTCATCGAACGGCAAACCGGAAATCCGCTCAACAATCGATACAAGCACCGCGTAGCCAGTGTTGCTGTATTTGTATTGCCGGTCCGGTAAAAACTCCGGAGACGGCTTGTGTTTTGCCATGATCTCGAGCAGTTGTTCATTGGTGAGAAACATTCTTTTGTTTTTCCAGTGTTTGCCGGCGAAGTACATATAATTGGGCAAACCGGAACGATGGGCAAGCAACTGCCGTATGGTGATGTTCTTGTAAGGAAAACCGGGGATGAACTTTTGCACCGTATCACCGTAATCTAACTTTCCCTGTTCTTTGAGGATCATGATGGCAACCGCGGTGAATTGTTTTGTGACCGATGCAATCTGGAAAGCGGATTTGATGTTGAGAGGTTCTTTTCGCCGAAGATCCGAATACCCGAAAGTGTTTTTGTAGATCACCTTTCCGTGAATGCCGACAAGAATATTGCCGTTGAAGCCCTTCTTCTGCGATAACTCCGTGAATAACGAATCGAACCGCGTTGCAATAACAACCGAGCGCGGTTCAATACTGCTGGTGGATACCGGCTCATTTCCCGCTCCGGTAAAAAGATTCACACAAACAAACAATAACGGTAACAGTTTTTTCATCATCACCTTCGATTCGTTATACACAAAAGCGCCTGTCGTACGACAGGTGCTTACGATAGTATAAAATACACATCCGAGCAATATATTACAAGTTTGTCCGCTTTTTTAATTCCTCTTCCATCATCGAGCCGATGGTTTTTACCAGAGCATCCCCGCTCTGCGAGAATTCTCCGGTGATACGGCGGACCTCTTCCGGCGAATAATTCTGGCTCAATTTTTTCTTCCCCTGCAATTCCGTCACCTCGATCTCCAATGCCACAATCCTGTTGATCAGCCTGGTTTTGTATTCTTCCGAAAGATCGTTCTTCCATTGTTCGTGAAATGATGGATCGTAGAAATCGAATGTTTTGAGAAACAATTTTTCTATCTCTTTACGTGAAGATATTATCTTTGCGGTTCCGTACGCATGCACCGCCACATAATTCCACGTCGGCACGTCTTCTTTTTTATCGTAGAACTTCGCAGAAACGTACGCATGAGGTTCGGTAAAGATGACAAGCACCTGCTGATTCTCAAAATCCTTCCATTGATCGTTTGCACGAGCGATGTGTGTCAGCAGAAAAACTGTGTCACCGCGCTCCTCTATCACAAACGGGATATGCGTCGCAATCGGTTTACCGTTGCCCGCAGTGACCATTGTAGCGAAACTGTATTTCTTCATAAAAACCAGAATTGCTGACGGATCGGATTCTTTATGTCGGGCGGGTGTGTACATTAATCCGTTACCGCCCCCAACGAACTTGATGAAACCAGCTTTGCGTATTTTGCCATCACTCCGCGGGTGTACTTGGCAGGACGCAGTTTCCATTCCGATCTTCTCTTTGCAATTTCTTTGTCATCAACATTCAATTGCAAAAGATTTTTTGTTGCGTCGATTGTGACCGAATCTCCTTCTTTTACCAGCGCGATCGTTCCGCCTACTGCAGCTTCGGGTGCGACGTGACCGACAACCATTCCGTACGTGCCGCCGGAAAACCGCCCATCGGTAATGAGTGCGACCGTATCGCCAAGTCCCGCGCCGATAATTGCCGACGTTGGCGAGAGCATTTCTCTCATACCCGGTCCCCCTTTTGGTCCTTCGTAACGGATCACGAGGATATCTCCCGCCTTGATTTTTCCGCTGGTAATTGCCGTCATCGCCAGTTCTTCTGAATCGAACACGCGTGCCGGTCCGGTGATCTTCGGATTCTTCACCCCCGTTACTTTTGCGACTGCACCTTCGGTTGCGAGATTGCCTTTCAAAATAATAAGGTGGCCTTCCTTGTACAGCGGTTTGTTGAACGCGCGGATCACCTGCTGATGGGAACCATGCTTCGCATCGGATCGCGGTTCACTCGGCACATCCTTTATAACTTCGGCGATCGTTTGTCCGGTGATCGTCAGGCAATCGCCGTGAAGCAATCCGTTCACCAACAGCATCTTCATCACCTGCGGAACTCCGCCGGCTTTGTGGAAATCGGTCGTGAGATATTTTCCGCTCGGTTTCAGGTCGCACAGAACGGGAACGCGTTTGCGGATCGTTTCAAAGTCGTCGATCGTCAGCGGAATGTTTGCCGCATGAGCAATGGCGAGAAGGTGCAGTACCGCATTGGTCGATCCGCCGATCGCATTCACGACGGTGATCGCATTTTCGAACGCCTTGCGGGTGAGGATCTGTTTCGGCAGGATTTTTTTCTGAAGAGCGCCGATGAGCGCTGTGCCGGATTCATACGCGCTCTGCTTTTTTTCGTCATCTTCCGCCGCCATAGTGGATGAATACATCAAGCTCAATCCCATCGCTTCAATGGCGGATGACATCGTATTTGCCGTGTACATTCCGCCGCACGAACCGGCGCCGGGACAGGAATGACATTCCACCGCTTTTAATTCTTTTTCATCGATCTTTCCTGCGATGAACTGTCCGACCGCCTCGAACGCGCTGACGATATTGAGATCTTGTCCGCCGTAATGACCGGGTTTGATCGTTCCGCCGTAAATGAAGATCGAGGGAATGTTCATCCGTGCGATGGCGATCATCGCGCCGGGCATATTCTTGTCGCATCCGCCGACGGCAACAACGCCGTCCATGCACTGTGCGTTGCAGACCGTTTCGATGGAATCGGCGATCACTTCGCGCGAGACAAGGGAGAACTTCATTCCTTCCGTTCCCATCGAAATGCCGTCGCTCACCGTAATGGTGCCGAATGTCTGCGGCATACCGCCGGCATTCCGGATTCCGCGGTCTGCTTCCGCAGCGAGTTCATTTAATCCGACGTTGCATGGCGTGATGTTTGAATATCCGTTCGCAACGCCGATGATCGGTTTTTCAAAATCGCCGTCTTGAAATCCGACGGCGCGCAGCATGGCACGGTTGGGTGTGCGGTTGGTGCCTTGGGTGATGAGTGAACTGCGTTCGTTATCCATAAAAGTGTGCGGTAGAATAATGAATGAGTCTGCTCTAAAAAGGTATTTTTAAGAAAATAAATGCCAAATTTAAACTGAATTCGATACCTAAAAATTGAAATTAGACCTTTTTAGATTCGACTCATGAATGATACATTGAACAGGTGCAGTGAAAATTTATATTTTTTTATTGTAATATCAAAACGTTGACTTTACTGATCAATTTTACTACTCTTTTATCCACTTCACGAATGGGGGAATCGGGTGGAATCCTTCGATCAATATGTCACGGCAATTCGCGCCGCATTGAATGAGGAGCAGAAAGCTCTTTCTGCATTGCCGCGCACTGCTTTGCTGACCAACGGCGTCCGCGTTACCAGCAAGCCCAACCGTGCGTTCTATCGATTCGAGATTCCCGATAATTTTTACATTGTGCCGGGAATGAACGTTCAAGGCAGCATCGGTTCGCTTGTCCGGTTTTCATTCGCCGCCGTCGTGGCGGATGTGCAGAGCCAGTTCGTCTATTTTCTGTTTCCGTGCGATATGGGTGAAGTACTGCCGGAGCTTCATTGCACATGGAATCCCGCCGAACTCGCCGTCACACTTTCCGGCCGGTGGTCCGCGTTGCAACCGACCATCATCGTCAAAAAATTACTGACAAGAACGTTCACCGATAATATCCTGCCTGCAGCTAAAGAACCGATCTTTCCTTCATCGTTCACCCCCGCCCAGCGCACCGCAGTGAAACAATCGATTGGGCGCAGAATATCGGTCGTGATTGGCGAACGCCGGCGGGGAAAAACGAGTGTTGCCGCGGCGCTCGTGTTCAACGCGCTTCGCGAAGGAAAGCGTGTCTTATATCTCGCCTCGTCATCGCGCGGATTGTATGACTGCGTCCGCGAAATGTTAGCACTCAACCCTGTTGTTGTGGAAGAATCTGTTGTGCCGGCAGATGCAGGATTGGATCTTCAGCCGCAATTGGAGGTCGATCACTTGACGGTGGAAGGAACCGTCGATACCCGGGATGCCGGAGGATTAAAAAAATTGTTCAGCATTATTCTCGCCGAACATGAATATCTTCGCGCACAATCGCTGCAGAAAAAAATAATTGAAAAACAACAACAAGTGGAAAAAGCGGACGCCGAAGCGAAAACGGCGAAAGACGAACTTCATTATCTGCAGAATGCTTCGATGATCGAGCGGATGAAGCAGCGCATCAACAAAGAGACGATCGATAATGCACAAATGAAATTGCGCAACAAGCTTGCGCTGGTGGAGCGGCTGAACCAGCAAGTGGCGGTGTTGACAAAAGAGATGGTGAAAAGAGAATCTTCGCTTCCCGTTCCCCCGAAGGAACAACGCGAGATAGTAAAGCTTGCGTCCGTAACGATCCCGCTTACGGGAGAAGAATCATTTGTCTCTGCGATCGCATCAAAAAATTGTTTGGCAACAACCGTCTATCAGGCATTACACTACAGCACGGCGACACTTTCCAACTTTGATGTTGTCTGCATTGATGACGCCCATGCATTGAATCTTGCGGAATTTTTCTATTGCGTGTCGCTGGCAAAAGAACGTTGTTATCTTTTTGCCGCTGCCGCCGAACAGTCGCCGCAGTCGGTTTCGCAGATCGATACGGCGCGCCGGTGGCTGCAGAAAAATTATTTTTCTTTCTTTCAGCAGGATGACGGCGATCGACGCCGCTTTACAAGCAGTATATTTCCGGAAGATGTTGTCAGCGAACTGGACGCTCCCGAAGCGGCGCCGACAATGTTTGCGGCGTCCCTCCACCGCGCGTTGGATAATTCTCCTCTTCCTCAAGGGGCGAAAGGAAAGATCTATTTCATCAATACGGAAGATCAGCATGCGACATCGCTGCAATACATCGGCAAAAAGAAGATCCTTCCCTTCAACGAAGCAAACGCGAAACGCGCGACCGAATGCGTGAAACACGCTCTGCTCAACGGCGCAACAACGCAATCCGACATTATGATCGTTACACCTCCCAGCGGACAGACCCTCCATCTACGCGAACATCTCAAGGCGCACCAGTTATCGTCGGTTGAGATTGCCTCGCTCGGCTCTCTCCGATTGTGCATCAAGCGCGCCGTTATTTTTGATCTCACCGTTGCCGGAATTGACTTTACCCTGCGCTCTCTCGATGACAAAAAAACGGGAACAGTGAAGATCGCTGATACGCTGAACACGCTGCTTTCCACAGTTTCTGACGATCTGTATGTCGTTGCCGATATGTCGCATTTCCGAACACGGTACAAAGGGCGGCTTATCACGACATTGCTGGAAACGATGCTTGGTGTTTCGGAAAACAGTGCCGCGGTCGTTACCGCGGTGAGGCGATTCGACGATCTTTCAACCGATCTGAGACGGAAAGTGATCTTCGGAACCGCCGAGGAAAAACAAAGCCGGGAATATCTTTCCATGCTACAGCAAACAAGATCGTCGACGCTCGACGCAGCGAAATCTGCACCGCAGCAGACGGTCGCACTTGCCGATAAAAAACTGAAAGCTGACATTCGCACAGCCACGTTACGTGTGCTGGCAAAACGGGAACTCATCAACACCATTGCGCAGTATCTTGAAGCCTCCCTGCTGTACCGTTCCACCACCGAGACACAAAAATTTGCCGCGCTGCTTCCCGAACATGAATGCGAGACCGAAAACGATTTCAAGGATATGATGGAGATGTGGAATCTGCTTATCTATGAAACATCGGATACGCTGAAACCGGAACACCCGCTGGCGGTAAAAGCAAAAGTTGACGCAAAGATATCGAGCGATCTCAGGCAGATCCACACCTATTACCACTCCGATCTTGAAATGGTGGTGGAAGAAGGAAAACATCGCCTTGCGCAGAGCATTCAAAAGGTCTTCAACGATTGCATCGGCAAAAAGCCCGTTACCCCCGCCGATTGGAAAAACGCCTACCTTATTTTTCTCAATCGCCTGGGAAAATATCTCGATACAGTTGTCAACCAGATACGGCTGTAACGATTGTTCCTCGTTTTTCCTTGATACGTATGTATGCCTACGCATTGATTTTCATTCCTATTTATGCTACTTTGATGCAGTAAATTATCAACAATCCGGCACAACAAGCGCATGATGGCAGAAGAAACATCCGATCAGAAGAACGAACAGCGAAATCCGAAGCGCGAGAATCCGTTTCGACGGCGCAGTTTTAAGGGACAATACCCCCGTCCGCAAAAAAAACAATCTCAAGAACCGAAACAAGCATTTCCATCAGTAGAACGCGCGGAGGAAATAACCGCACAGATCGTTCCCGGATCAACGGAAGAGAAAAAACCGCATCAGAAACAGCAGCCACAACGACAGCCACAACATCAAAACAAACCGATTGTTTCAGTTGTTATTCCATTGTTCAACGAAGAAGAATCGCTCCGTGAATTGCATGAACAGTTAAAGAACGCGCTCTTCAAAGTCGGCGGCAATTACGAGCTGATCTTTGTGGACGACGGTTCGACCGACAATTCGTTCAAAGTGCTGCGTGATCTTCGCCAGCGCAACAACCGGGTGAAAGCCATCCGCTTCCGCCGCAACTACGGCAAAAGCGCCGCACTGATGGTGGGGTTTCAAAAAGCACAGGGAGAATTTGTGATCACGATGGATGCCGATCTCCAGGACGATCCGTCGGAGATCCCAAATCTTATCCGCGAACTCAAAGCCGGGTACGATGTCGTGTCGGGCTGGAAAAAAAAACGCCGCGATCCGATCTCGAAAACACTCCCCTCAAAGTTTTTTAATTTTGTCACCAGACAAGTTACCGGCATCAACATCCACGATTTTAATTGCGGATTAAAAGGATACCGCCGCGATGTGGTGAAGAGCGTGAATGTGTACGGCGAACTCCATCGGTACATTCCGGCGCTGGCGCATTGGCAGGGATTCCGCATCGGCGAAACGGCGGTGAATCACCGTCCGAGGAGATTTGGGAAAACGAAATTCGGAATGGGAAGATTCTTCAAAGGATTTTTGGATCTGCTCACCGTCATCTTCACGACGCGGTACGTCACCCGTCCGCTCCATTTGTTCGGCGGCTGGGGAATCATTTCGTCGCTGGTCGGTCTTGCTATCGGCGGGTGGCTGTCGTACGAAAAAATTTTCAACGACGTTGCACTGAGCAACCGTCCCCTCCTGCTTGTCAGCTTGATTTTGTTGATCGTCGGCATACAATTTATATCGATCGGACTGCTGGGAGAATTAGTGACGCGCAGCCAACATATGGAACGCGAGTATTCGGTTCGCGAAGAAATTTAATTAGTCGTTCCCGAAAAAGTATCATCAGTACAACCTTGACAAGGTTATGCAAATAGATTTGTGCGAAGCATGGTTCCCATAAAATTTTGACCATTTTTCGTTGCTCATCAAGAAACCTTGTCAAGGTTTCCTACTTTTTAAGGCTCGACTACTTAGTGAGCACTGAAAAAGTCATTGCGAGCGAGTGTTTTTTACGAGCGAAGCAATCTTTTGTTCAAATTTATAAGATTGCTTCGGCAAAAAACGCCTCGCAATGACTATCTAACGAGTTTTTCAGTGCTCACTACTTAGAAGATGTCTGACATCTTCTAAAACTTTTGACTTTTTAAGGTTCAACTAGTTAAATGAAGATCCTTCTCTTCGGTCCCGCATATCCGCTGCGCGGTGGAATGGCGCACTTTATTACGATGCTCTATTCTCATCTTACTCAACGCGGGCACACGGTAGAGATCATCAACTTCACGCGGCAATATCCCGCAATTGTTTTTCCGGGCAAGACGCAGGAAGAGAGCGGCGAGGGGGGCGTTCCTGTACCCAGCACCACGCTGATCGATTCGATTAATCCGTTGAACTGGGTTGCAAATGGAATCAAACTCCGGAACCGGAACGCTGACCTTGTTATCTCAACCTATTGGCTGCCCTTCTTCGGACCGAGTTCCGGCACACTTCATAAGCTTCTGCGCAGAGGGAAAACGAAAACACTGACCATCCTTCACAACGTCGTTCCGCACGAGCGCCGTCCCGGTGATATTGTTTTTACCAAATACCTCTTCCGGCATACCGACTATTTTATTGCGCAATCCGAATCGGTGGAAAAGGATCTATTGAAATTTGTCCCACATGCGCGGTTCAAGCGGGTCTCATTGCCGATGTTCGATCTGTTCAAGGATCGGATCCCGAAAGTGGAAGCCAGAAAACAACTCGGCATCACCGACGAAAAGGTGATCATGTTCTTCGGGTACATCCGACCATACAAAGGATTGCATATACTGATCGATGCAATGAAGATCGTGAAAGAAACGATGAAGATACGATTATTGGTGTGCGGAGAATTCTACGGCGACGAAGAAAAGTACCGGGCACACATCAAAAACGCCGGCATTGAAGAGATCACCACCGTCATTTCGGATTATATTCCCAACGAAAAAGTGCATATCTATTTTTCAGCGGTGGATGTTGTTGTGCAGCCGTATATTTCGGCAACACAGAGCGCCATTGCGCAGATCGCGTATTATTTTTCTTCTCCCGTCATTGCAACACGCGTCGGCGCGCTGCCGGAAGTGATCATTCACGAAAAATCCGGATTGATCGTACCGCCGAACGATCCACAGCAATTAGCGGAAGCAATTCTGCGATTTTATAATGAAAATATGGAGGCAAAACTTATGGTAGGCGCATCCGAAGAACGGAAGAAATACACGTGGGACGCAATGGTGGATGCGATAGAACAACTAACCGAACAAACAACGGCAAGTCGGCGCCTGCCTTCGCCGAAGTGAAGCATCGGCTTCACGCAGGCAGGTTAACACCGACCTGCCAATGAAGATAAATTATGCAATACGATCCGATCAAAAATGTGTTAGGCGATGTCGCCAAAAAAGCGCCAGTGTTGCGCAAGCTGTTCTATTGGCTGCTCGGCGTGATGTTCCTGCGGACATGGTATGTGAAACGTGCGTTGCGCGAATTGCTTGCCAAAAAAAAAGAAATCTTCAATCTCTTTGATGCGGGAAGCGGATTCGGACAATACTCGTATTTCATTGCCAAGAATTTTCCCACGGTTTCCATTCACGCCATCGATGTGAAGGAAGATTACATTGAAGATTGCAAACGATTCTTCAGACAGATCGGCATCACCAATGTACACTTCGGTGTGGAAGACCTGACCGTTCCCACACACACCGACCGTTTTGATTTTATCCTGTCTGTTGATGTGATGGAACATATCGCCGACGATGTTCAGGTGTTCAAGAATTTCTATTCTGCGTTGCGATACGGCGGACGGTTGCTCATTCACACCCCGTCAAATCTCGGCGGCTCGGATGTTCACAGAGAAGGCGACAAAAGTTTTGTGGAAGAACATGCGCGGGACGGATACTCGGTGGAAGATATTACGACGAAACTGAAAAGCGCGGGATTCACCATTCTCTACGCAAAATATTCGTACGGACCGGTCGGCACGTTGGCGTGGCGGTTGGGAATTAAATATCCGCTCTTGATGGTAAACGCAAGCAAGATTTTCTTTCTGCTACTTCCCTTCTATTATCTCTTCACACTTTGGTTCACATTGTTGTTGATGTGGATCGACTTCAATTCGAACAACAAAACAGGAACGGGATTGTTAGTGGCGGCGGAGAAAAAGTAATTCTCTTTTATTTGTAACTGATCAGCAAAAATTTAAAATGTAACGCGAATCTTCGATTCGCGTTAAGGTGATTCAAAGAATCGCCTTACAATTTTGCTTTAACGAGCGAAATGCTCCATGATAATAATGGTACGGCGAGTAGTTACAGAATTTTTAGGATTTGTGCGTAACATCAGTTACGAAGTTGCACACCCGCCGTCGGCAGGCACACCTCCTCACAAATTTGTGTCGATAACCTCACGTATTTTCCGCAACACTTCGTCGGATGCATACGGCTTCTGAATGAAGCGCTTCGCTCCAGCCTTGTACATTTCCGACTTCGTCTCCGGATCAACAAAGCCGCTTGCCATAATGACCTTCGCTTCCGGGTTGATCTCCCGAATTCTTTTGATCACGTCTTGACCGCTCAGGAGTGGCAGCCCCATATCAGAAAGAACAACGGCTATTTCTTTTTGATGGGTCTGGTACATTTCTATTCCTACGACACCATCTTTGGCTGTGAGGACATTGTATCCCTTGCTCTCCAAAAGGGATTGAACCAATTCCAGAAGCAGTTCCTCGTCTTCCACTACAAGGATCGTTTCAGTTCCCCCCTGAACTTCTACCTCTTCTCTGGCTTTGGCGTTTTCTAATTCAATGCCCTGTTCGTGGACAGGGAAATAGAGATGAAAGGTGGTTCCGCGTCCGACCTCGCTCTCCACGTCGATAAATCCGTGATGCGTTTGCACGGCGCCATACACCACGGCAAGTCCTAGCCCCGTCCCTTTTCCTATCTCTTTCGTGGTGAAGAAGGGATCAAAAATCCGATCTATCGTTGCTCGATCTATTCCGGCGCCTGTGTCTGCAACACTGACGGCAAGATACCTTTCCGCTGTTGCCTTGGGGAATCGCTCACGGAGTTTGTCGCTCTTGACCGTCGTTGTGGTAATGGAAAGAGTCCCGCCGGATGGCATGGCATCGCGCGCATTAACACAAAGATTCAGCAGTATCTGATACAACTGTCCGCGATCGACGTGAATGGATGGAAGAGCCCTTTCAAGCTGCAAGGGAAACGTAATCGTCTTCGGAAATGTTTCCCTCAGCATGTGAAGCAGTTCCTCTACGACATCATTGGCATTGACAGATTCAATGAGCGTATCCGTCTTGCGGGCAAACGTCATAAGCTGTTTAACCAAGTCTGCTCCCCGCCGGACGGCTTTGTTGATCGCTTCAACGCTTGTAGACAGAGCCTGGGGCCGATTTGCCCCTCGCTCGAGGATTGAGGCATGACCTAAAATAATCCCCAGAATATTGTTGAAGTCGTGCGCGATGCCGCCAGAAAGCGTGCCCATGCTTTCCAGCTTCTGGGCTTGGAGAAACTGCGCTTCGAGTTTCCGCCGTTCAGTGATATCCCGAAAACTCCAGACCCGCCCGACCGCTGTGCCGGCGAGCCACTGTGGGTGGGAGTAGCGATCGAACACGCGACCATCCCTGAATTCCAAAATATCGCCGCTCTCCGCTTCAAGATCTGCATACAACTCCCTGACCTTCTTCAAAAAGTTTTCCGGATCTTTCAATTGATCGAGGACGAACTCCAACGCCTGATTGTCATCACGCGACGCGATGACGGAACCTGGAATGCGCCACATCTCCACAAACTTTTGATTGAAGCTGACGATCTTCCCTTCGGTGTCAACAACAAGAATGCCGTCAGCCGTTGATTCTAATGTGGCAGTCAGCAGGGAGAAGGATCGCTGTAGGTCTTCCTGTGCGCGTTTGCGTTCGATAACCGCAGCCGCCTGATTCCCTATCGCAACAAGCATATCTTTCTCTCTGTCCGTGTACTTTTTTCCCGGTTCATAACTTTGGACAACAAGAACACCAATCGGTTTCGATTGAATGAACAACGGCACTCCTAACCACGATTCGGGCGGAGTCCCAATGATCTCGACTTCATTATTTCTGACTAACTCATCAAGCAGTTCAGGAGTCAGCAAAAGTTGATTTGCGGTCCTCAACACATATTCTGTCAAGCCTCTCCGCTTTGCACTCGGTGCCGGCGTTGGATCGAATTGGTCGACAAAGAGAGGAAACGAGATAGTTTCCGTGCCTGCGTCGTAT
>OBOI01000232.1_pt1 | contig 21856 bp, 18 predicted proteins | sample 1670151 | NCBI WGS metagenome assembly OBOI01 (sample SAMEA104232303, study PRJEB22302) | sediment metagenome | biome: forest; feature: aquifer; material: sediment | place: USA | collected 2011-08-07 | depth 0.01 m | reverse complement strand
CAAGGGGCTATTGTCCAGAAGAAGTACAGCATCTCCCACATCGAGTCCGGCGCCATCTTCAGGAAGAACATCGGCGAGGGCACCGAGCTTGGCAAACAGGCCAAGGCCTATATCGACAAGGGCGATCTGGTCCCGGACGATATCACCATCCCCATGATCTTGAACCGCCTCCAGGAAGATGATTGCAAGGGCGGCTGGCTGCTGGACGGTTTCCCCCGCAACAAGGTGCAGGCCGAGACCCTGGCCAAGGCCTTGAGCGATGCCGGTATCAAGCTTGACTACGTCATCGAGATCTGCCTGGCCCGCGAAGTGGCCAAGATCCGCATCACCGGCCGCCGCCTGTGCGTCAATGACAACAACCACCCCAACCACATCGCCTTCGACGCCATCAAGCCGGTGGAGAAAGATGGCAAGCTGGTCTGCCGCGTCTGCGGCGGCGAGCTGAAGACCCGGGCCGATGATCAGGACGATACCGCCATCGGCAAGCGTCATGACATCTACTACGATGACCAGACCGGCACCATGGCGGCGGTCAACTTCTTCAAGGGCCTTAGCGGACCGAAGACCATCTCGGTGGACGGCACTGTCGCCATCCCCGAAGTCAGCGCCGCCATCATGGCCCAGCTGGCTTAATTCTTCAGCCCATCCGGTAACTGCTCAGGTTATGTTAGGCTATAGGCTGTTAGGCTGTAGGCTGTTTCTCCGTTACCTACAGTCTAAACACCTACAGCCTATAGACCTGGGCAGTTCCCCCTCGCCTCACGAGCCGATCTGCTTGTAATACTCCTGCATCACCCCGCTGGAGAAGCGGTCGATCTTCTCCATGTTGCCCCGATGGCCGCCAAAGAGCCCCGACACCCCGGGCTTGGCCAACAACTCCTGTACCTTCTCCCTGACCTTAGTCCACAGATCCCGCCGATAGACCGTCTCCAGCTGGACCAAGGTATCGACGTTGTCCCGGCAGCGCTTGGCGTAACGGGGAAACTGCCAGCGCAGGAAGAAGAGGGTGATCACCCCGGCCAGGGTAATAAATCCCGCCGCCGGGATCAGCAACTGCGACCAAGCCACCTCTCCGGAGAGCAACGACGGCAGCAGTGTCTTATCCGGGAAGCCCCAGAGTTCGAGGGTCACCAGGTCCAGGAAGAGGAAGCCCATCACCCCCGCGGTCAAGGCCCGCTTCATGGCCTGGGAGAAGAGGCGCATGCCCCCCTCGGCAAAGGTGACCATGGCCTCGGCGATCATCCTGAGCTCCTGGAGCTGTTTATCGACATTCTGCAGGATATGATTAATCCGCAAGCCCGCCGCGGCCAGGATCTCCTCCTTCAAGTGCTCCCGCTCCCGGGCCCAGATGGCCAACTCCGGCGCCACATTCCCCACCTGGGGCGAGCAGGTCAAAAAGACGCGGGGGATGTCCTTGCGCCCGGTCATCTGTGACAGGTTCCAACAGAGGGTGCCGTAGGAGCGCACCAGATCCCCCAGGTTGTCGCACTCGTCGATGCGACTCATGACAAAGAGGACCCGGTCCTCGCCGGTGGCCACCGGCAGGATGTTGCGGATGGCGTTATAGGTCTCCTGGATGGTGCCGGCCTTGTGGGGGTCGAACATCAACACCACCAGATCGGCCAGCCGGGCAAACTCCTTGATGGCGGCTGAGTAATCATAGCCCCGGTCCTTCTCGGAGATGGAGTCCAACATGCCGGGGCTGTCGATGATGGCCAGGTTCTGGAACATGGGGGCCTGGACCTTCTTCATGCGGAAGTGAGAGATGAACTGCTCGCCAAAGGTCTTGAACACGGTGAAGGGCAAGCGGTTGTTGTTGACCAGATCGGAGCCGGGGAGCTCCATCTCCTCGCCCCCGGGCTCCGGGGCGGTGATCACCGTGAAGGAGTCATCGGTGGGGGCCTGGCCGGTGCGCTGCACCTCGCGGCCGATCAACTCGTTGATGAAGGTGGATTTGCCGGAGGAGTAATTGCCCAGGATGAGGACGATGGGCCGCCATTTCAACAAGGAGTCCAGGTCATTAAAATCGGTACGATAACGGCTAAACAGAGGCGAGAGCTTGGCCCGCACCTTGGTTTGGATCTTGTTCTGCAGCGCCTTTTCATCCATACGGGTCGTTCCTTGGTTAAAGATGGGTTGGTGTGCCTAAAGACGAAAATTCGTCCGGGGCCTATCCTAGCATGCCATCGGATGGAGCAAAAGAGTTTTTCACCGGCTACTCGCTTACGCCGGGAGGCAGACCAAGGCCACACTCCCCTTGCTCCAGGGCGCAGAGGTCAAGGGTCAGGAATTTGGCCACCACCGCCGGGTCAAAGCTGGTGCCGGAGCCGGCGCAGATATGGGCGCACACCAGCTCCTTGGTCCACGGTTCATGGTAACGCCGCTTGCTGATCAGGGCGTCCCAGACATCGGCCACCGCGAAGATCCGGGCCGCCAGCGGGATGGCCTCGCCGCGCAACCCCTGGGGGTAGCCCAAGCCGTCCCACCGTTCATGATGGCAGTAGGGGATATCCATGGACGGACGCAGGAATTCAATACCGGAGAGCATCTCCCGGGCAAACTCCGGGTGCCGGGTCATTACCTCCTTCTCCTCGGGGGTCAGGGGACCCTTGTTCAGGAGGATGGCGTCAGGCACCGCCATCTTGCCGATGTCGTGGAGCAGGGCCCCGTACTTGATGGCCCGCAACTCCTCCGGGGTGAAGGGATAGGTCGCGGCCAGGGCCATGGTCATGGCGCAGACCCGTTGGGTATGGCCCTCGGTCTCATGGTCGCGCAGTTCCAAGGCCCGCCCCCACCCGGCGATGGTGGACTCATAGGCCGCGCGCAACTCCGCGTGCATGCCGGCGATCCGCTGTTCATCCCGGCGGATCTGGTGCAAGGCCAAGCGCGACAGGCGCATGATCATCGACACGAAGACCGCGCCCCCCAGATAGACCGCGCTGATCAGGTACTCCGCCGGGCCGAGTTGCATCATGCCCCGGACAAAAAACTCCACCACATAGCCCAGCAGGAAAAAGGCGATCAGCCCCTCCATCACCAACCAGCGCCGATGCAGGGCCTGGGGGATGATCTCGCCGATCTTCCGGCTCTGATACAGGGCGGCGGCAAGGAAGACGATGGCGCTGAGGAGGACGAGGTGGTGGATGCCCATGGGTCAGTTGCAGGGTAATGGATGAACGGTGATCCGGTGAGGGTGAGCTTTTAACTTCGCTCTTCACCCTTGATAAACGGCCCCCAGGATTGGTGATAGAGCGCCAGCATCCGCTGCTCCAACTCCAGGCGATAGGGTTCCAGCTCCTCGGCCTTCAACCCCTCCGGCACCGTAAACGGTTCGCCGAAGCAGAGGGAGAGGCGGGCAAAGGGCTTGGCCAGGGCGGTACGATCCCAGCTGCGGAAGGTCCAGCAGCGATCCGCCCCCCAGGTCAAGGGCAGGATGGGGATGCCGCAGCGGCTGGCGAGGAGGATGACCCCGGGCTGGAGTTGCAGGGGTGGCCCCTGGGAGCCATCGGCGACAATGGCCGCCTTCTTGCCCTCGCGCCGGACCCGGGTGATCAACTCCTTCAAGGCCCCCAGCCCGCCCCGGTTGCGCGAGCCGCGCACCGTGTCGTGGCCCATGCGGTTCAGGGTCCGGGAGACATACTCGGCGTCATCGCTGGCGCTGACCATGGCCACCCAATCCCCGCCGGTGATGCGACGCATGACATAGAGCAGCGAGTAGTGCCAGAAGCAGATGATGTACGGCTGACCCGAGGCGCGCAGCCGCTGGTAGTGCTCCCCGCCCGCGACCTCTTCGCGGTAGGTGGGGAACAACAGGCCGGTGATCCCCATGTAGAGGTGGGGCACCAGGGCCAATGAGGCCCGCTTGAGAAATGCCTTCACAACCATTGCAACTCCTGCTCCTTCAGTTTCTTGATGCGGTCGCGGATCTCCGCAGCCTCCTCGAAGGCCAGCTCCGCCGCTGCCGCCCGCATGTCCACGGTCAGGGTCTTGATCAACCGTCTGAGCTCGGCCAGGGTGTGGTACTCGACCCCGGCCTCGGCGGTGGCCAGATCGACGGTGACGTAGTCCTGTTCGTAGATGGTGTCGCCGATCTCCTTGATGGAGGAGCGGATGGTGGCAGGCGTTATGCCGTGGGCCTCGTTGAACTCCGCCTGCAAGGCGCGGCGGCGGCCGGTCTCCTCCATGGTCAGGGCCATGGAGTTGGTGATGCGGTTGGCGTAGAGGATGACCGTGCCCCCCACATTCCTGGCCGCCCGGCCACAGGTCTGGATCAGGGAGCGGTGGCTCCTGAGGAACCCCTCCTTGTCGGCATCCATCACCGCCACCAAGGAGACCTCGGGGATGTCCAGCCCCTCGCGCAAGAGGTTGATGCCCACCAACACCTGATACTCCTTTTTGCGCAGGTCGCGGATCAACTCCATGCGCTCCAGGGTCTTGATGTCGGAGTGCAGGTAGCGCACCGCCACCCCCAAGCCGCTATAGTACTCGGTCAGGTCCTCGGCCATGCGCTTGGTGAGGGTGGTGACCAGCACCGCCTCCCCCCGCTCGGCCCGCAGACGGATCTCCTCCAGCAGGTCGTCCACCTGGGCGTCCGCCGGCCGCACCTCGATCACCGGGTCCAGGAGTCCGGTGGGGCGGATGATCTGCTGCACCACCCTGCCCTGGGCCTGCTGCAGCTCATAGTCGCCCGGGGTGGCGGAGACAAAGATCACCTGGTGGATGCGGTCGTCGAACTCGGCAAAGCGCAAGGGACGGTTGTCCAGGGCCGAGGGGAGGCGGAAGCCGAACTCCACCAGGGTCTCCTTGCGGGAGCGGTCCCCCCGGTACATGCCGCCGATCTGGGGCACGGTGATGTGGCTCTCGTCGATGAACAGCACGAACTCCGGGGGAAAGTAGTCCAGCAGGGTGGGCGGCGGCTCGCCGGGGGCACGGCCGGTGAGGTGACGGCTGTAGTTCTCGATGCCGTTGCAGTACCCCAGTTCGCTCATCATCTCCAGGTCGAAGTCGGTACGCTGCTCCAGACGCTGGGCCTCCACCAGACGGCCGGCGGCCCCCAGCTCGGCCAGGCGAAGGGCCAACTCCTCCTTGATGGAGCGGATGGCTACCTGCAAGCGCTCCTTGGAGGTAACAAAGTGGCTGCCCGGAAAGATGGTCACCTCCGCCATGCTCTCCAGGGCCACGCCGCGCAGGGGGTCGATCACCCGGATGGCCTCCACCTGGTCGCCGAAGAACTCGATGCGCAGGGCCCGCTCATCCTCGTAGGCCGGGTAGATCTCCAGGGAGTCGCCGCGGACGCGGAAGGTGCCGCGATGGAACGACATCTCGTTGCGCTCGTAGAGCATGGCCACCAACCGGCGCTGCACCTCCTCCAGGGGGTGCTCCTCGCCGGTGCGCAGCAGGAGGTCCATGCTCCGGTACTCATCCGGCGAGCCCAAGCCGTAGATGCAGGAGACCGAGGCCACGATGAGCACGTCCGACCGGGTGAGCAGGGAGCGGGTGGCGGAGTGGCGCATGGTGTCGATGGCCTCGTTGATGGCCGAGTCCTTCTCGATATAGGTGTCGGACTGGGGGATGTAGGCCTCGGGCTGGTAGTAGTCGTAGTAGGAGACGAAGTACTCGACGGCATTGTCCGGGAACAGGGCCTTGAACTCGTTGTACAGCTGGGCGGCCAGGGTCTTGTTGGGCGCCATCACCAGGGCGGGGCGGTTAGAGCCGGCCACCACCTGGGCCATGGTGAAGGTCTTACCCGAGCCGGTCACCCCCAGCAGCACCTGACTGCGCTCGCCGGTAGCCAACCCGGCGACCAGGGTCTGGATGGCCTGGGGTTGGTCCCCGGCCGGGAGAAAGTCACTGGCCAGACGGAAGAGGGGCGTGCCTCCAGACGCGGCAGAGTGTGCCGGTTGCGGCAAGGGCGGGTCCTGCCGTTGGGTGGCCCCCTTAGCCATCCAGCACCCCGCGCTTGCCGGCCGCGGCCCGCACGGTCTCCACGCCAATGGCGTGGCCGCTGGTCATGGCCTCGATCAAGGTGACGTAGAGCAGACGGTTGATCTCGCGGGGGATGCCGTGGCTCAAGGAGTGGAGCAGGGGGTAGAGCTCGGGGGGGAGCAGGGCGGGGTCGCCGCCACACTTCAACAGCCGATACTTGACATACTGTTCCAGCCCCTCCACGGTAAGCGGGGGCAGGGAGAGGGCAAAGGTGATCCTCCCCCGCAGCGAGGCATAGGAGGGGCCGGCCAGACGCCGGGCCAGGCCCGGTTCAGCCACCAGCAGCACGGTGACCAGCTTCTCCCGTTCGGTCTCCAGGTTGGAGAGGGTGCGCAGGCTGTGCAGGGCATCGCTGGCAAGGAAGTGGGCCTCATCGATGACGATCACCAGGCGTAGGCCATCCTCGTCCAAGGCCAGGGCCTGCTCCCGGAGTTGGCCCACCCGCTCGTGGACCAAACGGCTGGGCAGCTGCCCCAGCCCGGTGAGGATGGCCCCCAGCAGGGCGCCCCGGCCCATGGCGGGGAAGACGGAGACAAAGAGGGGCTTGAAGCGGTCCCGGTCCAGGGAGCGCAGCACCACCTGGGAGGCCAGGGTCTTGCCGGTGCCGGAGGGGCCGTCCAAGAGGATCAGGGCGTGCTGGTCCTCGATGCCGATCTTGATCTTCACCGCCGCCTCCTCGTGCTGGCGGGTGCGGAAGAAGAGGGCCGTATCGATGGTGTCCTTGAAGGGGTTACGCTGCAGGCCGAACTGGGCCGACCAAAGGGGAGTCTGGGACATGGGGTTAATGGATATAAGGTTGATGGATCAAGAGTGTCATGCAGGCGGATGACCTGCCGCGCCAGCAGACGCATGGTCCTAACGCCTACCACAACTCAGGCGCTGGTGCACTAAAATCTTGGGCCGGGGTCGCTGCCGGCCCAGCCACGGCTGGAATCGGCAACCGTGGGCTGGTTTCGCCTACGGAACTGGTTGCACTTGATTCTCCGCCAGCTCCTGCTCCAACCGCTGGAGAAACTCCCGTGACTGCCGGGCCTCGGGGTGGTGCAACTCCTCCCTGATCGCCACGGTGGCGCGGGCAAACTCGCACGCCTTAACCAAGTCGCCCCGCCGCTGGTATTCCACGGCCAGATTCCACGAGGTGCCTCCCTCCCCTGCTCGGTCGCCGATCTCCCTACGAATGGACAAACTCTGCTCCATGGCCTGCAGGGCCTCATCGTTGCGCCCCCAGGCCTGATAAATCTGGGCAATGTTGTTGAGCGTGGCCCCCTCGCCGGCCCGGTCGCCAATCTCGCGCCAGAGGGCCAGACTCTGCTCCAGTCCACGCAGGGCCTCGTCATATCGTCCCCAGGTCCAGTAAATCTGGGCGATATTGTTGAGCGTGGTCCCCTCGCCGGCCCGGTCTCCGATCTCACGGCAGATGGTCAGGCTGTGCTCCAGGACCGGCAGTGCCTCGTCGTAACGGCCCCAGGCCTGATAAATCTGGGCAATGTTGTTGAGCGTGATCCCCTCTCCTACCCGATCCCCAATCTCACGGCAGATGACCAGACTTTCTTCCAGGACCGGCAGGGCCTCGTCGTTGCGGCCCCAGGCATGATAAACAGCGGCGATATTGTTGAGCGTGGGCCCCTCGCCGGCCCGGTCACCGATCTCGCGGCGGATGACCAAACTCTGTTCCAGTCCATGCAAGGCCTCGTCGTAGCGGCCCCAGTCATGGTAAATCTGGGCAATATTGTTAAGCGTGGCCCCCTCGCCGCTCCGGTCGCCGGTTTCCCGGCGGATGGCCAGTGCACGATCATAGTGGGTCAAGGCATCGGAGAGATTGTGGTCTCTGCGTAAGGCATAACCAAGTTCATGTTCCAGCCGGGCACGCAGGGCAGAGGGGCCAGCGGGCAGGAGCTCAATCCCGGTCAAGGCGACCTCAGCCCCCAGGGCAGGGGCATAGCGGCGGGTCAGCCACTGGCTCAGGTCGAGGAAGAGGGCGGCCTTCTCCTCCGGGTCCGGGGTCTGGTCAATGAGGGCGCGGACCTCCCGCAGGTGGGCGGCAATGGTCTCCTTATCCTCGGCCGTGAGGGCGGTTTTCGTCACCGCCCCATCCAGGGCAGGCAACAAGGCCTCCCAGTCAGCCGGGGGCATCCCCTCCAGCCAGTAGGTGTGGTGGCGGAAGTCCCACAGGTCGCCGGCCTCGGCCATGAACCGTTCCGCCTCCGAGGTGTGGAGGAAGAGCACCAGCCTGAGCTTGTCCCGTTCGATGCGGTCGCGGTGCAGGTTGAGGTAATCGAGGAAGGTGGTGGCAGGGTCGGAGGGGGCCGTGGATCGGGGCAAGGCGGTGATCAGGGCCAGGGTGCGGCTGGCAACGGTGGCGGCCAGTTTGGGATAGAGCGAGCCCGCGCCGTGCTCCGGCCTGTGCACCGGATCAAAGGTCTGGCAGCCGATGCCTGCCTGGTGCAGGGCCTCGGCCAAACTCTTCAGAAAGGCAAGCTTCCGGCCCTCGTGTTCATAGTAGACGATGAGGAACAGGGGCCGGCCACCCGCCAGGGCGTGGGTGGCCTGGAAGGTGATATCGCGGGCGATGCGCTGCCCGGCCTCCTCGCGCACCGCCTCGCTCATGCAGGGTGCATGGCCTGGACGTAGGCCTTCAACACATAGCGCAGGTCCAACCACAGGTCGCCGTTTTCGTACTCCACCACGGCCCGGGACTGGAGATAGGGCTCCACCCCGTCCACCCACCCCTGGTCGCACTCCAGGACCTGGCGCAACAGGGGGATGGCCGCACCCCGGATCATGGGCTGATACTCCTTCTTCACCTGGGTGAAGACCTGCTGGGCATCCGCCATCTCCACCCGCTCCGCCCCCCGGCTGTGGGCGAAGTAGGCCGCCTCGTGGATGGCGCGGGCGGTCTCGCGGAACAGACCGCCACCGATCCTCAGCAACTCGTCCAGGACCCCATCGGCAAAGACCACGGCCGGCGCCCGCAGCCGTTTGGCCACAAAGCTGTGCAGCAGTCGGTACCCCTCCTCTTCCGTGTCCAGGCGGGGGACCAGGGCCCGCTTCTGTTCCCGTTCGTAGAGGTGGACCGCCGAAAAGGCGTACAACTCGTCGATGGGGATGCGGCTTCCGGCCAGGGAGCGGAAGTAGATGGGCAGGGTGTAGATGATGGCAAAACGGGGCTGGACCAGGGTCTCGTAGCCCTCCTGAAACAGGCGTCCATGCATCTCCTTGTGGGCATCGGACTCCCCCTTTTCCAGGTCGTCGATCACCACCAGCAGCTGCTTCCGGCTCCGGTTTTTCAACTCCTGGGCCATGCGGTTCAGGATGTCGATCAGGTCCTGGATGCGGGGCTCGAGCTTCAGCATCTCCTCCCGTTTCCACTCCCGCCGCGTCCCCAGTTGGGCCTTGAAAAAGGCGAGCCAGGCGTTGGCCTTGGCCCCCACCTCGGCCTTGATGGCCTCATCATGGACAAAGGAGTTGACTACCTGTCGGCCCCATCTGTTCAACTCCTCCCCCAGGGCGTCGGGCATGCCCCACTTTTTCCCCTCGTCCGTCAAGGCCAGGCCGATCTCCACCAGCAGGGCGTCATGGGTGAGGTGCACCACCTCGCTGCCGAACTCCTGGGCGGTGAGGAAAAGGGTGAGGTAGGTGTCCCGGATCTCCCGGTCCAGACAGAGACGGTTCAGTTCCGTGGTCTTGCCGCTGCCCCGGTGTCCGCAGAGAAAGGCGTGGAGATTGGCCTTGTGTTTCAGGTCAAAGGTGAGTTTTTGCAGCTTAGGATCGGTGCGGGGGATATAGAACTCCGAGGTGGGATCGACCACCAGGGTCGGCTCAAAGACCTGCCAGACCTCCAACATGGTCGTCGCCGGGGTGATCGTGGCAAACCGCTGGTCGCCGCAGTGCATGTCGCTCATGGGTATCTATCCTTGCTGATCTCTTCGTGACTTTTTGTATTCTTCGTGGTTACCACCAATTACGCGCTTGTCGCGACGGCTCCCGTCCAGCCGGCGCACCCGTCTTGACTAGCGGCAGGCCTTACACTATCATCAAAACGCAAGGAATCCAAGAGGAGGGGCCATGAATTCAACAGTCTCATCCAAGTACCAGACCACTACCCCCAAGGCCGTACGGGAGATGCTCGGCATCGCCGTCAATGATACCCTGGAGTGGGTTGTCGAGCAAGGCAGTGTCGTTGTTCATCCCGTGCACAACGATTTTCTCGGCTATCGAGGGTCTATCAAGACCGGGGCCGGCGATGTTGCCGCCGATATCCACTCCGCCCGCGATGCCCGGTTAGAGAGGTAGCGGCGAAAAAGTACACGGCAGGAAAGGCGAACACAGGTGCGGCGGTTGTGACCTTCGATGAAAGATTTAAATCCCCGGCAAGGAGTATCGGCCTGGCAGTGTATCGCCAAAGAAAAATAGGACGGCGATACTCAAACCGACCCATCCCTGATCATATTGAGATAACGTTTGAAGGCCGAGTTCAGGCGCACCCCCTGGTCCTCGGCGCGCATGAGGGCGGTGGCAATGGCGCTGGTGTTGCGGCTGACCTTGGCCTGGGGGTCGAAGACCAGATAGGGGGTGCGCCGCGCCAGGGCCGCGGCCACGGTGGCATCGCGCAGCATATAGCCGATATTGGCCACCTCGACCCCCAAAAACTGGCGGGCGCAGTTGGAGAAGCGGATGGCCACATCCGCCGCCTGCTTAAGCGAGCTTGCCATGTTGACCACCGAGTACAGGGGCCGGTTGAACTCGCGGGCGTGCAGGGCCTTCAAGAGGCCGTAGGCATCGGCCAGGGAGGTGAGGTCCGGGGTGAGGACAAAGATCACCTCGTCGGCAGCCATCAGGAAGTCACGGACCCCGGCCCCCATGCCGGCGCCGGTGTCCACCATGATGATATCGGCGTGGCGCTCCATGCGCTCCAGGGCGTCCAGCAGCTGACGGCGCTGGCCCGGGGTGCTGTCCGCCAGGGCAATGACCCCGGAGCCGCCGGCCACAATGCCGATCCCCTCCGGGCCTTGGGTGATCAGCTCGGCGATGGCCACATCCTGCCGCAGCAGGTCCTTCAGGCTGTAGGCCGGCTGGATGCCGGCCAGCAGATGGATATTGGCCATCCCTAAGTCGGCGTCCAGGACCAGGGCCATCTTGCCCAGCCGCTGGAAGGCGATGGCCAGGTTCAGGGCGACATTGCTCTTGCCCACCCCTCCCTTGCCCGAGGTCACCGCCATCACCCGGGCGTAGCCCCGTGCCTCCTCATCTACCGCCACCCCGCCGTTCCCGGCCAGGGTCAGATGGCGGGCATGGACCTGCTGCAAGGCCGCCACCGCCGCCGCGCTGAAAAACAGAGTATCCCCCCGCAGGACCTTGTCGGGCAGACGCTCCCCATACTCCGACTCATAGAAGCGGATCAGGCTCTCCTCCAGGCCGGTCTGGGCGACCAGGGTGTCGATGGTCAACAGTTCCATGATGAATTAATTACGAATTAGAAATTACGAATTACGAATAAACGGATACGCGTGGCAACCGCCCTGGGGGTGCGGCGGGCCTCTAATTCGTCATTCTCAATTCGTAATTCGTAATTCAACTCTTCCTCCCACAGGCGGCCTTGCCGCTGCTGGCCAGGGCCTCGCTGACCCGGATCAGCACCTTGTCCAGTTGGAAGGGCTTCTTGATGCAGGCAAAGGCCCCGTTCTTCACCGTCTCCTTGATCTCCTCCATGGAGGCCAGGCCGGTGACGATGATCACCGGGATGTCCGGGTACTCGTCCTTGACGAACTTCAGGACCTCAAGGCCGTCCTTCCGGGGCATGCGGATATCGAGCATGATCAGATGGTACTTCTTGTAGCGCAAGAGGCCTATCCCCTCCACCCCGTCAAAGGCACCGTCCACCTCGTAGCCCGCCGAGCGCAGGCACTCCTGGAGCATCTCGTTCAGCAAGCGCTCGTCGTCCACCACCAGGATGCGGCACTCCTCGTCGGCCTTGGCAGGCTTGCGCCGCTGGTCCACCGCCTTTTTCATGGTCTGCAGACGGCTCCCCTGATCCACCGGCAGACGCACGGTGAAGGTGGTCCCCTCCCCCTCCTGGCTCTGCACCTGGAGGGCGCCGCCATTATGCTCGACAATGGAGTGGCAGATGGCTAAGCCCAGCCCGGTCCCCTCCCCCTCCTTCTTGGTGGTGAAAAAGGGGTCGAAGATCTTGGCCAGGTTCTCCTGGCTGATGCCGGTGCCGGTGTCGGCGATGGTCAGGGCCACCCGGTTCTTGCGATCGACCTCGCCCCCCAGGGTGATGGTGCCGCCGTCGGGCATGGCGTGGTTGGCGTTGATCAACAGGTTCATGAACACCTGCTCGATCTGGCCGCCATCCACATAGACCTTGGGCAGGTCGTCGGGGATGCGGTTCTCCACCGCGATGCGGGTCATGGAGACCCGGTCGCCGATCACCATCAGCACATCCTTCATGATCTTGGCGATGTCGGTGGCCTCAAGCTTAGGCTGACTGGGACGGGCAAAGCCCATCAACTCGCCGATGATCCGCGAGATCCGCTGCTCCTGGCCGGAGATGACCCGCAAGCGGTGGCGGATCTCGGCCAGACTACTCTCGCCCTGGTCAAAGAGCCGCTCCATGATCTGCAAGTTCAAGGAGATGATGGTCAGGGGGTTATTGATCTCGTGGGCCGCGCCGGCGGCCAGGCGGCCCACCGTGGCCAGGCGGTGGGAGTGGAAGAGCTGGCGCTGGCTCTCCTCCATCTTGCGGGAGGCCTCGGCCAACTCCCGGGCCTGGGCCTGCAGGTCCTTCTCCAGCAGGATCCGTTCGATGCCGTTGGCCGCGGCAGTGGCCAGCACCTGAAAGTTGCGGCTGACCACCTCCATGCCGCCACTCCCCACATCCGTGCCCTGGAAATCCAGGACCAGTTCGCCGATGATGCGCTCCGGCCGGCCGTCGGACTTTTTGTCGGCCACGAAGAAGGTGGCCAGGAACTCGGAGCCCTTGATGATGTCCACCACCCCGGACTCGACGATGCCGCCCTGGTCGAACTCCCGGGTGGCCTGCCTGAGCCGGCGCAGGGCCTCGGCCTCCAGATCGGCGTTGCGGCCCGCGGTCGGGCGCGGTACCCCGCCGCCATTGGTGGCCACCTCAAACTCCTCCACCCCGCTGGCCGTGGTAATCTGACCGACAAAGAGCTCGCGTTTGGCATCCACCGCCATGCACAGGCAGCGCGGCACGCCAAAGGCCGCCCTGGCCCCGTCGATGATCTCGTGGACCGCCTGGGCGATGGTCATCCCGGACTTCAACCGCCTGGTCATGCCATGGGTGGCATCCAGCACCCGGTTGGTCTGCACCAGCTCGCGGTTGCGCTGTTCCAGGTTCAGGCTCATGTTGCCCAGGCTCTGGTTGGCGGAGGTGACCAGGGTGCGGTACTTGTCGGCATCGTTGATCCCCAGGATGGCGGCCATCTCCTTGACCCGCTCCATCACCTGCTGGACAATCCCGTCAAGATCGGCAGGGGAGAGCTGGTGGTGGCGCTGGAGATTCTCCAGGGCAAAGTGGTAATGCTGGTGGTCGTAGGGGGTGGGGCTGAGGAAGTAACTGGAGCCGATGCCATGGGCCACGCACAGGCAATCGGCAAAGCGGATCAACTGGTGCAGGTTCTCCTGGTCCGGCTTGATGGGGGCAAAGACCGGCTGGTGGTGGAGCCACATCACCTTGACCAGGTTGGCGGGGAAGAGCCACTGATTGGCCACCAACTTGCCCACCTCGGTGTGGGTGATCCCCATCAGCTCCTCCTCCACCTCCAGGGCCAAGGGGGCCTCGACACCGTATCCGCCCTGGCGCTCCAGCTCTTGGCAGACCTTGAGGAAGCCGTCCGGCAGGTGGAGGAAGCAGACCAGCTTGCCGATATCATGGACCAGCCCGGCCAGATAGGCCTCGTCCGGCTGGCTGAAGCCGAGCCTGGTGGCCAGGGTCTCGGCGGTGACCGCCACCCCGATGGAGTGCAGCCAAAACCTGACCAGATCATCGCGGTGGCTGGCCAAGGGTCCGGAGAAACAGTCGAAGACCGCCACCGACAAGATGATGCTGCGCACCGTGGTGAAGCCCAGGAGCGAGATGGCGCGGCTGATGGTGGTGATCTCGCTCCTGGCCCCGACATAGGCCGAGTTGGCGTAATGGAGGATGCGGCCGGAGAGGACTTGATCATTCTGCAGCAGATCGGCGATGGAACTGAAATTCGACTGATCCCCCTCCATCAAGCGGATGGCCTCCATGGCAATGGCCGGCAGGGTGGGGATGGTATCGATATCGATGTGCTTGTCAAAACGAATTCTGCTCATGACGACACCTCGGTTGAGAAGAAAAGAAGGCTATCGGCTATTAGGCTGTAGGCTGTCAGGGTTTCACGCCTGCTCGGTAAGGAGCATCACCTAAAGCCTACCGTCTAACAGCCTACAGCCTAGCAAACTAACGCTGTTCCCTAAAATGGTCATACCCCTGAAACGAGATCATCCGCCCCGGCTCCCCCTGCTGGCGCAGGAGCACCCCCTGCCCTGCCCCGATCTCGCCGATGCGGAAGATCGCACCGCCCACGGCATGGTGGGCCAGGGCTTGCAACTTCTTGGTGGCCGCCAGGGGGGCGGTGAACAGCAGGCGGTAGTCCTCGCCACCGGCGATGGCCAACCGCAGGGGGTCAAGCCCCAGGGCCTCGGCCGCCTGACGGGTGGCGGTCGAGATGGGCAGGGCCTCGGCCGTGACCATGGCCCCCACCCCGCTCTCCGCGCAGAGATGGGCCAGGTCCGTGGCCAGACCGTCGGAGAGATCGATCATGGCCGTCACCAAGCCGGAGGCAGCCAGGATCGGTCCCAAGGCCACCTCCGCTTGCGGGTCAAGATGGGCCTGGACCAGTTCGGGAGAGCTGGCGGACAAAGCGGCGTGACCCCGCCGACAGATCTCAAGCCCAGCCGCTGCCTGGCCCAAGGGGCCGCTGACCCACACCTGCTCCCAGGGCTTGGCCCCGGAACGGTAGAGCACCTGCTCGCGTACCGCCTCGCCCAAGATCGTGACGGTCAGCACCAACCCCTGGTCGCTCTTCACCGTGTCCCCGCCAATCAGGATTACCTGCTGACGGGCCAATGCGGCCATGAACCCCTGCATCAGGCGCTCCAGCAGAACCGTGTCCATGGTGGCCGGGGCCGCCAGGGAGAGGAGGGCGTAGCGGGGGATCCCCCCCATGGCCGCAATGTCGCTGACATTGACCGCCACCGCCTTCTGTCCCAGCAACTCCGGCGGGTGCCAGGAGAGATCGAAGTGCACCCCCTCTACCAGGGTGTCGGTGGTGACCAGGGTCACGGTTCCTCCCCCCTTGGGGGCCACCACGGCGCAGTCGTCACCAATCCCCTTAATCACCCCGGCACCGCCAGGGAGCACCTGCCCCCTGATTCGCCGGATCAGATCGATCTCCGAGATCATCGCTACTTCACCCGCTTCAGGTGGGCCCGGGACTTCGGGGTCTTCTCCCCGGCCCCGCTCTGCTCCGCGGGCGGCCGGACCACGGTAAAATCCACCGCCTTCATAAAGCGGCCGTCACCGGCCATGGTAAAGATCTCCCTGCCGCTGAACTGGGACTCGCGCAGGGTCCAGACCACCTGCTGCGGCGGCACACTGAGCACCTGCATGGTGAGATTCCACCACTCGTCACGCCGGGTCTCATCGCGGACGATATCGGTGATCACGGCGTAAAAGACCGACTTATTGTTCTCCACCGCCACCAGCACCACATCCCCCGGGGCGGTGGTTTCTTTAAACGGCATGATTTTTTTTAGTTCCTGCACCATCGATTCCATGGGATCTCCAGCTCCTGGTTGCCTTGCCCTTGACCCGCCCAAACCGGCCTGTCGGTTATGTTGAAAACCACGCGGATCACGAAGGAGACAACGCTTTTTCGGTCACTTCACGCTCCGCGTACGCTGCTGGTAAAATCAATGCCGGTGCATGACGACCAACACTCCAATGCCATGGCCTTTAGTGCCACACTGTAGCAAGCAAAACGCGTCCTGGCTATAGGAAATAGAGCTGTTCAGTGACGAAATAGCGAAGCATTTAACCTTATTGCGAAACAGGAGAAAAAGTCAACTCTTATCTAACTCGGGCCTTAGTGGCTGGCACTTTGGCCCGGTCCCGGTAGAGAGCCACCCGGAGAGCTCTTTCTCAGCGGGAATGTTAGGGAGGGGTGAGAATGGAGATTACGATGGAAGGGGGGACGCCTGATCGGCCAACCGCACCTCGGCGATCAGCCGTTCGACCAAGGCCAGGTCCTTGCGCCCGGGCGAGAGTTCGACCCCGGAGTTGACATCCACAGCCCAGGGACGGAGCCGGCGGATGGCAGGGCCGACATTGTCCGGGGTCAGGCCGCCGGCCAGGAGCAGGGGGCCGGGCAGGGCCAACCGCCCCACCAGCTCCCAGTCAAAGGTGGCCCCGGTGCCACCGGCCTGGCCGGGGCGATAGGTGTCCAGCAGGAACCCCTTGGCCACCCGCCCGTAGGGTGCCAGCTCGGGCAGGGCCTCGGGCCCTACCCGGAAGGCCTTGAGCACCGGTAGCTGCATGGCCCGGCAGTACTCCGGCGACTCCTTGCCGTGGAGTTGGACCATGGAGAGGCCGCAGGAGTGGGCGATCTCGTTGACCAGCCCCGGGTCATGGCCCATGAACACCCCCACCGTGCTGACAAAGGGGGGCAACGCGGCCACGATGTCACGCACCTGCGCCGCGGCCACGCAGCGCGGACTGGCCGCCACAAAGATAAAGCCCAGGGCATCGACCCCCAAGGCGGCAATGGCCAGGGCCTGCTCGCGGTCGGTGATGCCGCAGACCTTGATGCGGGTGCGCATGGCCGTCACTCCGCCCCCGTGGCCCCGATCAACCGCCTGAGCCCCTGACTGCGGTCGGTCAGACGCATCAGGCTCTCGCCCACCAGGGCGGCGGCCACCCCATGGCTGGCCAGCAACTCCATGTCGTGATGGTCGCGAATCCCGGACTCGCTGATCACCGGGATCTCCTTGGGGATCTCGGCCATCACCCGGAAGGTGGTGTTCAGGTCCACGGTGAAGTCCCGCAGATCGCGGTTATTGATGCCGATCAACCGGCTGCCGGCGGCCAGGGCCATGGTCGCTTCCCGCTCGTCATGGACCTCCACCAGGGTGTCCATGCCCAACTCTTGGGCCAAGGCCTGGTATGCGGACAATTGCCCTTGATCGAGGATGGCGGCGATCAGCAGGATGGCGTCGGCGCCAAAGAGGGCTGCCTGACGGATCTGGATCTCGTCGATGATGAACTCCTTCCTGATCACCGGCAGGGAGACCGCGGCCCGGACTTGCGGGATGTAGGCCAAGGCGCCCTGAAAGTACTGTTCGTCGGTGAGCACCGAGATGGCCTGGGCACCACCGGCCTGGTAGTCAAGGGCAATGGCCACCGGATCGAACTCCGGGCAGATGACCCCCTTGGAGGGCGAGGCCTTCTTGGCCTCGGCAATGACCGCCACCCCGGGGTGACGGACCAGGGCCGCCATGAAGCCGCGCGGGGGGGCTACTACGCAATCCGGGCCGGTCAGGCCCGCGCGCTTCAGCGCCAGGACCTCCTGGCGCTTGGTTTCGACAATTTTATCAAGGATCATAAGCGATTAGGGAAAGGATAAAAGGTAAAAGGTGGAGGGGACAAGGAGTATACCGTGTCGGTTGGGTTAGGCGGTTGTTTCGCCGTAAGCCAACAAGCTACCTATTGCCGGGCACAGAAGGCGACCAGGGCCGCCAGCTTGGCCCGGGCGGCGCCGCTATCGATGACCTGGGCGGCCAGGGCCATCCCCTGTTGGATGGTCTCGGCGCGGCCGGCCGCCATCAGGGCGGCGCCGGCATTGACCAGTACCATGTCGCGCCGGGGTCCCGGGTTGCCGTCCAGGACCTCGCGGACCTGTACGGCCGATTCGGCGGCAGTGGCCCCGCCCCGGATAGCGGCCAAGGTGACCCTGGTCACCCCCAACTCCTCGGGGGTCACGGTGTAGCTCTGAACTTGGCCATCCCGCACCTCGGAGACCTGGGTGGCGCCGGTGGTGGTCAACTCGTCGATATTGCCTTCGCCCCAGACCACCAAGGCCCGTTGCACCCCGAAGTTATTGAGCACGGCGGCGAGCTTGGCGGTCAGCTCAACGCTATAGACCCCGAGCAGATAGACATTGGCCCGGGCCGGATTGGTCAAGGGGCCCAGGATGTTGAACAGGGTGCGGATGCCGATCTCCCGGCGCGGGCCGATGGCGTATTTCATGGCCCCGTGCAGCAAGGGGGCAAACATGAAGCCGATGCCCACCTCACGCACACACCGGCCGATGCGCTCCGGGCTCAGGCTCAGATCCACCCCCAAGGCCTCCAGGACGTCGGCACTGCCGCAGTGGCTGGAGACCGAGCGGTTGCCGTGCTTGGCCACCACCACCCCGGCCCCGGCCACCACCAGGGCCGTGGTGGTGGAGACGTTGAAGGTACCGGAGCCGTCGCCGCCGGTGCCGACGATATCCACCAACAAGTCGCCGGGGTCCGCCGCGTCGATGGGGGTCGCCTTCTCCCGCATCACCCGGGCCGCGCCGGTGATCTCGGCCACGGTCTCGCCCTTCATGCGCAGGGCGGTGATCAAGGCCCCGATCTGGGCCTGGGTGGCCTGGCCGGTCATGATCTCCTCCATCACCAGGACCATCTCCGCCTCGCTCAAGTCCTCGCGCATGACCACCTTGGCTATCGCCTCTCGTATCATCTCATCACCATTAACTGAATTAATTACGAATTAAAAATTACGAATTACGAATGGTGGAAGGTGACGATTAACGTGTGCGCTTCTTCCATCCGTCACTCCTCTCATTCGTAATTCTCAATTCGTCATTCGTAATTCTCTTTTACAGCATTCGTAATTCTCTTTTACAGCATTTCCGGATAGTCGGGGGAGACAAAGTTGCGCAAGAGCTGCACCCCGTCCGGGGTCATGATCGATTCGGGGTGGAACTGCACCCCCTCCACGGCCAGGGTCTTGTGGCGGACCCCCATCAACTCCCCTTCATCGGTACGGGCGGTGACCAGCAGGCACTCCGGCAGACCCTCGTCAGCCACCACCAGCGAGTGGTAGCGCATGGCGGCAAAGGGGGAGGGCAGGCCGGTGAACACCCCCCGGCCGTCGTGGGTCACCGGGCTGGTCTTGCCATGCATCACCCGACCGGCACGCACCACCTGGCCGCCAAAGGCCTGGCCAATGGCCTGGTGGCCGAGGCAGACCCCGAGGATGGGGATCTTGCCGCTGAAGTGGAGGATGGCGGCGATGGAGATCCCTGCCTGCTCCGGGGCGCAGGGTCCCGGCGAGATCAACAGCCGCTCCGGTTTGAGCGCGGCAATGGTCGCCACATCCACCTGGTCGTTCCTGAAGACCTTGATGTCAATGCCGCCAAAGCCGCCGATGGTCTGGACGATGTTGTAGGTAAACGAATCGTAGTTATCGATGATGCAAATCATAAGCCCCCCTTCTCCGCCATCTCCACTGCCCGCCGCAGCCCCAGGGCCTTGTTGACGGTCTCCTCAAACTCGGTCTCCGGGTCGGAATCGGCCACGATGCCGGCCCCGGCCTGGACCCACAGGTCGCTACCGCGCATGATGAAGGTGCGGATGGTGATGCAGATATCCATATTGCCGGAGAAGCCGAAATAGCCCACCGCCCCGGCGTACGGCCCGCGGCGTTCCGGCTCCAGCTCCTCGATGATCTCCATGGCCCGGATCTTGGGGGCGCCGCTCACCGTGCCGGCCGGGAAGCAGGCCCGGAGCACGTCGAACTGGTCCTTGCCCTCCTCAAGTTTGCCATGGACCCCGGAGACGATGTGCATGACATGGCTATAGCGCTCGATCACCAGCAGGTCCCGGGTCTCCACTGTGCCGTAGCGGGCCACCCGGCCCACATCGTTGCGCCCCAGGTCCACCAGCATCACATGCTCGGCCCGCTCCTTGGGATCGGCCAACAGTTCGCGCTCCAGGGCCAGATCCTCCTCCTCGCTCTTGCCGCGACGACGAGTGCCGGCAATGGGCCTGAGTTCGATATCCTCCCCCTCCAGCCTGACCAGGATCTCCGGTGAGGAACCGATCTGCACGATGTCATCCAGTTGCAGAAAGAAGAGGTAGGGGCTGGGATTGATGTGGCGCAAGGCCCGGTAGAGGGCAAAAGGGGCGAGGGAGGTCGCGCTGTGGAAGCGCTGGGAGAGGACCACCTGGATGATGTCGCCGGCCAGGATATACTCCTTGGCCCGCTCCACCATGGTCACGAACTCCTCCTTCGTCATGTTGGAGGTGAACTCGTGGGGCGCGGTGGCGGGAGACGTTGCGGCCACCTCCGCTGGCAGGGGTCCACGCAACTGGGCCACAATTCGCGCAATGGTGGCCTCCGCTTCATGGTAGAGGCGGTCAACATCGGTAGCCCCCTGGGTGAGCACGCAGTTGACGATGGAGATGGTCTGGCGGATGGAGTCACAGATCAAGACGATCTTGGGGACCATGAACGAGGAGTCGGGGAAATCGGTAAGCGGCGGGTTGATCACCGGCAAGCGCTCCATAAAGCGCACCATGTCGTAGCCCATGAAGCCCACGGCCCCCCCGAAGAAACGCGGCAGGTAGCCGGTATCGCACGGGTCAAAGGAGGCGAGCAGCCCCTTCAAGGCCTCGATCGGGTCGCCGGTGAACCCCTCGGCCTCGTTGGCCCGCCTGATCTCCACCTCTTCCCCGCGGGAGCGAAAGGTGGCCAGGGGCTCGCAGCCGATAAAGGAGTAGCGGCCCCACTTCTCGCCGCCCTGGAGGCTCTCCAGCAGAAAGGCGTGCCTGCGCCCCAGGGCGACCTTGGCAAAGGCGGTCAACGGCGTGTCCAAGTCGGCCACGATTTCACGACAAACCGGTACCAGACCGGCCTTGGCCGCGAGCCCGCGGAAATCGGATATCTCGGGTTTCATCATCCTTCCCCCCTGTTCATAAAAAAAAAGCCATGGCGCCGTCTAGCGGCCCATGGCTTTTCATCCTTCCTTGTAACTCCTCAAGGGTTCAAGAGCAACTCTTGACCTGAACAGTTATCGCCTTCTTCGCAACAGATACCAGGGGACACCCACGAGCCTGATCGCCCCCGGTCGACAGCCAACCCGGGCGCTGCCCCATCAGCCGTAGGCTCAGGCCGCGGCCTGGGCCTCGGCGGCAAAGGCATTGACCCGCTTGGTCAATCTGGAGACCGTGCGGGAGGTGGTCTTCTTGTGCAGGGTGCCCTTGACCGCAACCCGATCAATGACCGGAATCGCTGCCTTCAGGGCGGCCTCCGCCTTTTCCACGGACTGCTCTTCAATGGCGGCAAAAACGGCCTTGATCGCCGTCTTCATCTTGCTCTTGTTGGCGCGGTTACGTAGATTGCGGTCCAAACTCTGCCGCGTCCTCTTCATTGCTGATTTGTGATTAGCCAAAACCGTATCTCCTTACTGACCATCTGGTGGTTATCGTAAATCGTGCTCTTGTCATGCAACCCCGGCGAAAGGCCAATGGGGTGCGGGAATCCATAAAGGCAGCAAACTTAAACGATATCGAATCCTCTGTCAAGAAGAGTTGCGCCGGCCGCCAAACAAAAAAATAGCCACCCGTGCCGGGCGCGCGTGGCTCCCCTTTTTCTTCCCTGTCGGCAACAAGAAGACTTGAGTTTAATCAGCATATTAGTTTTAATGGTCGTCAAGGGAGTATCCCTCCCCAGTGCCCTCCGCCGGCAGGAAAACCGCAAACGCTTCCGCCTCTTAGGGCCTCGGCAAGAAATAAGCGTCCCAAGATTGCGCCGGATTCCGGTTCGGCTTCA
>OBOI01000231.1_pt1 | contig 21987 bp, 18 predicted proteins | sample 1670151 | NCBI WGS metagenome assembly OBOI01 (sample SAMEA104232303, study PRJEB22302) | sediment metagenome | biome: forest; feature: aquifer; material: sediment | place: USA | collected 2011-08-07 | depth 0.01 m | reverse complement strand
CGCAGTCCCCAGGCCCATTGCGCCGGGTCGGCGCGCCAGCGCCACAGCAACGGCGAATCCTCGCGGCCCATCCATTTCAGCGCCTGCCAGGGCGCGCCGGGATTGGCCCAGGGCTCGGCGTGGCTGGTGGAAATCTGGCCGCCGTTGGCAAAACTGGTTTCCAGTGCGGCATCCGCCTGACGGTCGACGACCGTAACCTCGTGGCCGTCTTCGGCCAGATACCAGGCCGAAGCGACGCCGAGCAGTCCGGCACCAAGGACGACGACGCGCATCGTCAGTACAGGCGCAGCGTAGCCGCCAGTTTGTCGTAGGCAGGAGTCAGCATGGCGACAGAGCGCAGCAACAAGGAGCGGTCATGGCGCTTGGCGGCTTCGCCGATGTAGCCGATGAGCATTTCCAGCAACCTCACCTGGCGCCAGGCCTCTTCCTGGCTGGCCGCGGGCACGCCGTAGCGGTTGAGATCGAGCGGTTCCTTCACCATCTGTTTCCACACCTGGTCGGCTTCGGCCCAGGATTTTTCGATGGAGGCAAAGTCGGCCTCCTGCCCCTTGCCGGTCTCGCGCACAATCTCTGTCATCGGCGCACGAAACGCCCTGAGGCCGGCGATAGCGGGCAAGTCGTCAGCGGCCGCGACAAGCGACAAGGTGGAAAAACACAAAGCCAGCAGGAACTTGCGCATGGGAAAATCACTCCGAAACATCAAGGCAGCGATTATACGGAGCCCCCATGCCCAAGATCGACAAAAGCGCAGCCGAATGGCGCGCGCAACTGACGCCGGAACAGTACCGCGTCACCCGCGAGAAAGGCACGGAACGGGCGTTCAGCGGCGCCTACTGGAATTGCCACGATGATGGCAGCTACTGTTGCATCTGCTGCGGCGCCGAGTTGTTCGACGCGGGAGCCAAGTTCGATTCCGGCTGCGGCTGGCCCAGCTTCACTGCGCCAGTGGCGGCCGGCTGCGTCGAAGAAGCGACGGACGAGAGCCACGGCATGCGGCGCACGGAAGTCATATGCGGCAGTTGCGGCGCGCATCTCGGCCATGTATTTCCTGACGGGCCAGTGCCTATGGAACTACGCTATTGCATCAATTCCGCAGCACTAAGTTTGCGGAAAACGTGATGGCCGTCCCCATTCCCCATGTCGGCGGGCGTCTATAATCCGTCCCGATGAAATTCCTCTTCGACCTGTTTCCCGTCATCCTCTTCTTTGCCGCCTTCAAGCTGGCCAACATCTACGTCGCCACGGCGGTTGCCATCGCCGGCACATGTGCGCAGATCGCCTGGGTCTGGTGGCGGCATCGCAAGGTCGACACCATGCTGTGGGTCAGCTTCGCGCTGATCGTCGTCTTTGGCGGCGCCACGCTGCTGCTGCACGACGAAACCTTCATCAAATGGAAGCCAACCGTGCTGTACTGGCTGTTCGCCATCGTACTCATCCTCTCGGCCACCCTGTTCCGAAAAAATCTGATTCGCAAAATGCTTGAAGAACAGGTTGCCCTGCCGGAGCCGCTCTGGGGCCGGCTCAATCTGGCCTGGGCCGCCTTCTTTGCCGCCATGGGCGTCGCCAATCTCGTCATCGCCTTCAACTATCCGACTGACGTCTGGGTGAATTTCAAGCTTTTCGGCGGCATGGGACTGATGCTGGTCTTCGTCCTCGGCCAGGGATTCTGGCTCGCCAAGTACGTCCCCGAGGAAAAATCCTGATGCTCTATGCAATCGTCGGCACAGACGTCAGCGACAGTCTCGAACAGCGCCTCGCCGCACGCCCCGACCACCTCGCCCGCCTTGAACGGCTGCAAGCGGAAGGACGCATGATTCTCGCCGGCCCTTGTCCGGCCATCGATGCGCCCGATCCCGGCCCGGCCGGGTTCTCCGGCAGCCTCATCGTCGCCGAGTTCGACTCGCTCGATGCCGCACAAACATGGGCAAACGCCGACCCGTATGTCGCCGCCGGCGTCTATGCCGCGGTAACGGTCAAGCCTTTCAAGCGCGTATTCCCAAAATGAAAACCACCATCGAAACCATGCGTGCGCGGCTCGCCGCGCTCGACCCCGTAAAACTAGACATTCGCGACGACAGCGCCAGGCATGCCGGCCATGTCGAGGCGCAGGGCGGCGGCCATTTGTCCATGACAATTGTATCGTCGCGCTTTGCCGGCAAGCGTATGCTGGAGCGCCATCGGTTGGTGTATGATGCGCTGGGCACGCTGATGAAAAGCGATATACATGCCCTGAGCATCAATGCCAAGACCCCCGACGAAACCTGATACCAAGGATCATAGATGAACCGCCCATTTCGCCACGCCGCCGTTGCCGCTCTCGTCCTGGCGCTAGCCGCCGCCCCTGTTCTGGCCAAAGACAAAGAGAAGAAAGCCGATGCCGCCGGGAAAAGCCTGGCGGTCGTGAACGGCAAGAGCATTCCCATCGAACGCGCCAACGCCATGTTGGGTGCCGTACTCGGTCAAGGCCAGCCCGATTCGCCGGAACTGCGCAACAACATTCGCGAAGATCTGATCCGCCGCGAAATACTGATGCAGGAAGCCCAGAAGAAGGGCCTCGACAAGCAGCCGGAAATCCAGGTGCAGATGGACTATGCCCGCCAGGAAGTCCTGGTACGGGCCTATGTCGGCGATTACGTCCGCACCCACCCGATCTCCGACGAGGCCGTCAAGAAGGAATACGACACCGCACTCGCCGCGCGCGGCAACAAGGAATACAAGGCCCGCCACATCCTCGTCGAAAAGGAAGCCGATGCCAAAGCCATCGTCGACAAGCTCACCAAGGGCGAAAAATTCGAGGACCTGGCCAAGCAGTCCCTGGACCCCGGTTCCAAGGATCGCGGCGGCGACCTCGACTGGGCCACACCCAACAACTACGTGAAGCCTTTCGCCGACGCGCTGGTCAAGCTCGAAAAGGGCAAGTTCACCGATGTGCCGGTCAAGAGCAACTACGGTTACCACGTCATCAGGCTCGACGACACACGCGAGCCGAAGGCACCGCGCCCGTTGGAAGAAATCAAGCCCCAGATCATCATGGGCCTCCAGCAACGACTGGTCGACCAGATGGTCGCCACGCTGCGCGCCAAGGCCAAGGTCGAATAGACCGTCGTCGCACCGCATACCACGGGGGCTGCGGCCCCCGTTTTGGTTTCGGCCGCCGCTACACGGCTTGACGTTCGCGTTCGCTCGCGTCAACCTTCGCCACAACGCCCACAAGGGGCGCCGCAATTGGAGAATCGGTGCGCACTTCTCCCTACCTGTTGCTGACGCTGGCCAACCTGTTCTGGGCCGGCAACTGGATCGTCGGCCGGGCGTTCCGCGACGCCGTACCGCCCGTCGCACTCTCCTTCTGGCGCTGGACCATTGCGCTCGCCTTCATTCTGCCGCTCGCCTGGCCCCACCTGAAGCGCGACTGGCCGCAGATCAAGGCCGCCCGCAACTGGATAATTCCTTTCGGCCTGCTCAGCACCGCCTGTTACAACGCGCTGTGCTATGTCGGCCTCAAGTACACCACCGTCATCAACGGCCTGTTGCTGAACTCCTTCATTCCCATCGTTATCGTATTTCTCGGCTGGGCCTTCCTCGGCAAACGCCTGCGTCCCATCGATGCGCTGGGCGTGGCGGTATCGTTCGCCGGCGTGCTCGCCATTGTCGCCCGCGGCGATGCCGCCGTCCTGGCGGGCCTGCATCTCAATGTCGGCGATATCTGGATTCTCGTCTCGGTACTCGGCTGGGCCGGCTATACCTTGATGTTGCCGCACCGGCCGCAAACCCACCCGATGTCATTTCTCGCCGCCATCTCCGTCGTCGGCCTTATCGCCCTGACGCCGCTCTACGTCTGGGAAATCTCCGCCGGACGGCTTATCGACCCCACCCCCGCCGCCCTCACCGGCATCGCCTATACGGGAATTTTCCCGGCCTTTCTCGGTTACATCTTCTGGAATCGCGGCGTCGCCGAAACCGACCCGGCACGCGCCGGACTGTTCCTGCATCTGATGCCGGCCTTCGGCATCGTTCTCTCCTATCTCTTCCTCGACGAGCGCATTGCCGCCTACCATATGGCCGGCATCGTCCTCATTTTCACCGGCATCTGGCTCAACACGGTCGGCAGACGATGATGGGACTGTTCCGCGACTGGCGCCGCAAGCGTGCGCTCGAAAAGATACCTATCGACGAAGACCAGTGGCGGCGCGTCGAGGCGGAACTGCCCTTCCTTGCCCGTCTCACTGCCGCAGAACGCGGCAGGCTGCGCGACATGGCGCGCGAGTTCGTCGCCGCCAAGGAATGGAACGGCGCCCGCGGGCTGTCGCTCAACGCCGACATGCAGCTTTCCATCGCCCTGCAAGCCTGCCTGCCGGTACTCAACCTCGGCCTCGACTGGTATCGCGGCTGGGTCGGCATCGTCGTCTATCCCGGCGACTTCGTCATTCCGCGCCAGATCGTCGACGCCGCCGGCGTCATGCACGAATATGAGGACGAAGTGCTCGGCGAAGCCTGGGAAGGCGGCCCCGTACTCGTCTCCTGGTTCGACCGGTCCATCGATGCCGAAGGCATCAATGTGGTCATCCACGAATTCGCCCACAAGCTCGACATGACCAACGGCGAAGTCGACGGCCTCCCTGCGCTGCACCAGGGCATGTCCCGGGCCGACTGGATCGCCGTATTTGCGCCGGCCTATGAGGATTTTTGCCACCGCGTCGACGCCGGCGAAGCGACTCTGCTCGACCCCTACGCCGCCGAACACCCGGCCGAGTTCTTCGCCGTCATGACCGAAGCCTTCTTCGAAACGCCCGGGCTCCTGCGCGACGAATATCCGGCGGTGTATGATCAACTCAGACTGTTTTATCGTCAGGATCCGGCGGCAACCGGGTAGGTTACCGCCACAGGATTTTCCACCTTTAACGCGCAGCAAGAACCGACATGGCATCGATCGACCCCAAGTACAGCATCGGCATCGCGGAAATGGACGCGCAGCACGCGCGCTGGATTCAATATATCGACGAATTCCGCGCCACGGCTTCCGGGCACCTGCTCGAACCGGCCGGCGTCGATGCCGCCTTGCACACCCTGGAACAACTGCTCAACTACACCAGGATGCATTTCGCCAGCGAAGAGCGATTCATCGAGACCCACCACTACCCCGACCTCGAAGCCCATCGGCACGCACATCGGGAACTGGAGGCCGAGGTCGTCAAGCTGCTCGACGAAATCCGCTCCCACAAGACCCGAACTGCGCCGCTCAAGCTCAATCTGTTCGTCACCGTCTGGCTGATGCAGCACATCATGCAGGAAGACGACAAGTACGCCCGCTTCATCCTCGGGCGCAGCCCGCCGGGCTAGACAAACACGAAGCTTTTCTCGCGGAACAGACGCAGGCAGGTATCGACGACCTTCTCGTCGTAGAGAATGCCGCGGTGGAGTTCTATCTCATGGAGCGCGGCATCGAGACCAAGCGCCGCGCGGTAGGGACGATGCGAAACCATCGCATCCACGACGTCGGCAACAGCGAGTATGCGCGCCTCGATAATGATGCGGCTGCCTTCCGCCAGACCATTGGGATAGCCGCTGCCGTCGAGGCGTTCGTGATGCTGAAGGATCATCTCCGCGACCGGCCAGGGGAAGTCGATCTCCTTGACGATGTCGTAGCCGACCTGGGGATGTATCTTGATCAGGCTGAACTCCGCGACGGAAAGCCGTCCCGGACGGCTGAGGATTTCCGAGGGAATATAAATCTTGCCGATATCGTGAATTTCAGCGCCGCGCAGCACACCGACGACGAGATGCTCCGACAAGCCCATTTCCTTGGCGATCGCGCCGGCGAGTTGCGCCACGCGCTTCTGGTGGCCCGCGGTGTAGGGATCGCGCGCTTCGATGGTGGTGGCAATCGCCTGGATGGTATCTTCGAGCGCCTGTTCAAGCTTGCGGGCACCTTCTTCGCGTGCGGCGCGCACGCGCAAGGTCATGATGCCGAAGCCGAGATCACCGGCCAGTTCCGACAGCAGGCCGACCTCCTGCTCGCCGAAGCCACCGACCTCTGACGAGTAGATGTTCAAGGTGCCGATGACTTCGCCCGCGGCACGCAACGGCAGGGCAATGGCCGAACGATAGCCGCATTCCAGCGCGCCATCTCGCCAGGACAGACAGTCGGCACTCGCAATATCCTGCACCACCTGGATGTCGCCCGTGCGCACCGCGCGGACGGATGGTCGGCATGTCCCCGCCGCGTCCTGGCAGTCGATGGGAAGTTCGCCCATGTAGGCATGCACATTCGCGCCCGACTGGGCCATCGGCCGAATCGAGCGGCCATTATCGAGATAGCCAACCCAGGCCAGAGCGAACTCACCGACATCGACGACGACACGGCACATGTCCTGCAACAGGCCGGGCTCGTCCTCGGCGTGCACCAGCGTCTCGTTGCAGCGCGAGAGCGTGCGCAGGAAGCGATTGCTGCGCCTGAGCGCCAGCTCGGCAGCCTTGCGTTCGGTAATGTCGCGAACGATGCCGACCGCATGCCAGCTGTCCTTGATCGGCGCCGCCGAGATGGAAAGCTCGACCGGAAACTCCTCCCCGTTCTTGTGCAGCGCTTCTATCTCGAAGGTCGTGTCGACCACCTTGCCGGCACCCGTTTGACGGAAACCGGCCCAGCCTTTCCGGTACGCGTCGTGATAGCGCACCGGGGCGATCAGCGAGTGCAGATCGCGGCCGAAAGCCTCTTCCCGGTCGTAGCCGAACATGCATTCCGCAGCGGCATTCCAGTACGTGACGAGGCTGTCCTGATCGATGATGACGATGCCGTCCTGCGCCGACTCCGCCATGTTGCGAAAGCGCTCTTCGCTTTCCTTGAGCGCCTCCTCCGCCTCCATGCGGCGCTGGCGCTCGTCGGCATCGAGCAACGCGCGATTGACCGCCGGCACCAGCTTGGAGAGATGGCCCTTCAGCACATAGTCGGCAGCGCCCTGGTGAAGGGTCTCGATGGCGAACTCCTCGCCCATCGCGCCCGAGACGAAGATGAAAGGCACCAGCGGCAGCATTTCGCAGGCCAGCGCCAGGGCGGTCATGCCGTCGAAGCCCGGCAGCCGGTAGTCCGCCAGAATGACGTCCGGATTGAAGTTGGCCAGTGCCGCAACGAAATCGTCGCGCGTATCCACGCGCAGCGACGTAAAAACGGTGCCACCCTTACGCAGTTCCCGCTCCGCGAACAGGGCATCCGCCGGCTCATCCTCCAGCATCAGTACCCGCAGTTCCGTAGAGCTCATTTCACCCATATCCGCGTGATGCATTGCGCCACAATGCGAAGCATCCTCACAAGTGCGGCAGCTTGTTGATCAGCAGCCAGTACAGCCCCAGCTCGCCGACCGCCTTGGTGAATTCGTCGAACTCCACCGGCTTGGCGATATAGCTGTTCACGCCAAGCTTGTAGCATTCCTGGAGATCCACATCCTCTTTCGATGATGTCAGCACCACGACTGGAACCATCCTGGTCCGGTCGTCGCCTTTGACTTGGCGCAAGACCTCGATACCGCTAACCTTGGGCAGCCGCAGATCGAGCAATATCACCTTCGGGCCGTTTTCCACGCTGCGACCGGCGTACTCGCCCTTCGCGAAAATGAAGTCGAGCGCCTCGGCGCCATCCTTCACCCACACCAGATGATTGGCGAAGCCGCGTTTGCGCAATGCCCGGATCGCCAGTTCGGCATCGGCATCAGTGTCTTCGACCATCAGAATCTCGACAATGTTATTGTCCATATCAATACCTCTCGTTCGGCAAAGTGAAATAGAAAGTCGCCCCCTCGCCTACCTTGCCCTCGGCCCACACCCTGCCGCCGTGGCGATTGACGATGCGCTTGACGATCGCCAGACCGATGGCTGAGCCTTCGTACTGACCGGTGGGATGCACGCGCTCGAACACCCGGAACAGCTTGTCGGCAAAGCGCATGTCGAAGCCGACGCCGCGATCTCTGACAAAGTAGGTATTTTCCTCTTCTCCCGGCGCGCCGCCAACCTCAATGACCGCCTCCGTATCGGGTGGCGAAAACTTTACAGCATTCGACAGCAGGTCCAGCACCGCCTGGCGGATCATGTCGCTGTCGCCCCAGGCCGCCGGCAACGCGCCAATCTCCAGCCGCAAGCGGCGTCCGGAAGCTGCCGCCTGCAATGTCGAAAATACCTCCGCGGCCAGTTTGACGATGTCGACGGAACATCGTTCCATTCTCCGCCGATTCAGCCCCAGGAAGCGCACGATGTCGTCGATCTGCCGCCCCATGCGCTGGGCGTTGTCGCGCAGAACCATGAGCAGCCGCCTGCCCTCGTCGTCCAACCCGGCGCTATGGTCTTCCAGCAATATCTTCGAAAAGCCGTCGAGCGCCCGCAAGGGCGTACGCATGTCGTGCGACATCGAATACGAGAAGTCCTCAAGTTCCTTGTTGGCGGCCTCCAGTTGCGCCGTGCGCTGCGCCACCCGCTGTTCGAGTTCGACGTTGAGCCGATGCACTGCCGCCTCGGCTTGTTTGCGCTCCGAAATGTCGCGCGCGGCAGCGAATACGCCGATCTCGTTGCCGGCATCGTCGCGATAGACTGCCGCGTTATAGAGTACCGGCGTCAGATGCCCATCCTGACGACGAATCTCCAGTTCGTAATCATGCACGCTGCCCTCGCGAAATACCCGCCGATAGCCGGCTCGGGCCCGCTCGGAATCCGAGAAATAGTCCGAGAATTCCGTACCGATCAGCGTATCCCTGGCACGACCGGTGACCGCCTCCGTCGCCGCATTGACGTCGGTGATCTTGCCATCCGGGCCTATCGTTACCAGCGGGTCGAGGCTCGCCTCAATCAGGCTGCGATTGTAGGCATACGCCAGACGTATCTCGTGCTCGACCTGCTTGCGTTCCGTGATATCGCGGTTGTTGGCCCGTCGCCCCATGAACTTGCCGTCGCGTCCGAACACAGAGCGGCAGCCATGAGCGATCCAGCGTATCTCGCCATCGCGCCGGACGATGCGGAAGTCCGCCCCCGCATTGTCCTCGTGCGCGGCATCGCGCCGATGGGCTTCCATTAGATGCGCGTCATCGGGATGAATAATGCTGTAGAGCAGTTCAGGCCCGGCCAGGAATTCCGACGGCGAATAGCCCGTTATCCGCTCGCACGATGGCGACATGTACAGGAGTTCGTGCCCGGCCCCCTCCCAGTATTCCCAATCGTAGGTGTAGTCGGCCACCGTATGGAATTTCTCCTCCTCGCGCGCCAATTCCTGCGTAGCGAGGAACTGACGCTTCCAGCCGCGGTAGACCAGCCACGACGATATCAGGGTGGTCAGGCAGAACAACGCCGCCAGCACCCAGGTCTTGAGCGCCCGATCCCGCCATTGCGCCCGATATTCCGCAGTGGACCTGCCAACGACGACATAGAGGGAATGATTGAGAACCTTGCGGACGGCAAATTTCCGTTCGACGCCGTCGACCGTGTGATCGGTGACGTAGGTTCCGGCGTTGCGACCCGCCTGTATCAGTTCCTGCAACTCGGGTATGGCGAGTTTCTCGCCAATGCGCTTTTCAAAATTCGGGGGCTCCGGATAGGCGGCGAAGACCCGCTGTTCCGCATCGCGCAGGGAGACCGATCCGAACCGGCCGACATCGATGGCGGAAAACGTCTTCGTAAGATGCCCCAATGCAACGTTGACGTAGACCACGCCCCCGAACGAACCGTCCGGCAGATGGATAGACCGCGAAATGGGAACGACCCATGTCTTGTCAATGCGCGCCAATACCGGTTTGGTAATCGCCAGCCCGGCCTTGGGATTGTCGCGCTGGCGGGTGAAGTATTCACGGTCGGAATTGTTCAGTCGGGCGTCCGGGTTCGCGCCCAGGCCATGACTGACGATACCGTTTGCATCGGTGGTGCGCAGGCTAATGACTTCGGGCACACGCCCTTGCAGCCGCCCCAGAAAGGCATTCAAGGCTTGCCGGTCGATGCCGCCGGCAGCGATCTGTCGTTCGATTTCGTCGATAGCTGAGCCCAGCATCACATCGATTTTGTCGATATCGCTGCCAACGTCCTGAGCCAGCATCTGGGACAAGTTCTCCGCCGTAAGCTCCGCACTCTCCTCGATCTCGCCAAAGCTTTGATAGAGGGAAAACGCCACCACGCCGAAAACGAACAGGTTGATCAGCGCAACGCCGGTCACCATCCACCTGACCACAGAAGCGGAGGATGCCGCCGAAGCCGGAAAGCGCGCAGTGCCGTCGCTGATCATTTGCCGGTTGCTTTCCACCGTGGCTATTCGCCCGGACGATCCGGTCGCGGCAGGCTGAAATAGATCGTCGCACCTTCATCGACCTTGCCTTCGGCCCACACCCGGCCACCGTGGCGCATGACGATGCGCTTGACGACGGCCAAACCGATGGCCGTCCCCTCGAACTGCCCGGTCGCGTGCAGACGCTCGAAGACGCGGAACAGTTTTTCGGCGTACTTCATGTCGAAGCCGATGCCGTTGTCCCTCACGTAATAGACGTTTTCCGCGCCGGCTGCCGAGCCGCCCACCTCGATACGCGCGTCATCGCGCGAACGGGTGAACTTGACGGCATTCGAGAGAAGATTCGATATTGCCTCGCGCAACAGGGCCTGGTCGCCGAAGGCCTTCGGCATATCCCCCACCTCCAGTTGCATACGGCGCGAAGTGGCAGCCTGCAACTCGGCGAATTCCTTGCGCGCGATGCCGGCAAGATCAACGGGTTCGGCAGACATGCTCACATGCCCCAAATGCAGAAAGTGCAGGATGTCGTCGATCAATTTCCCCATCTGCACGGTATTGGCACGCACGACATCAAGCAGGCGCCGGCCCTCGTCGTCGAGCCGGTCGCGGTGATCCTCCATCAGTAGCTGCGAAAACCCGGCGATGGCGCGCAAAGGCGTGCGCAGGTCGTGCGAAATCGAGTAGGAGAACTCTTCAAGCTCCTTGTTGGCGGTCTCCAGTTCCTGCGTCCTCTGCGCCAGCCCGCGGTTGGCCGCTTCCATGTTTCGCTCCGCTTCCATCTGATGCAGGCGGTCGAGGCCGTTGGCCGCCAAAATCTGGGCGAATTGCGCGTAGACGCCGGTAATGGCCTCCACGCGCTCCTGGGGAACGACGGGAACCCTGGCCACAGCCGCCATGTAGGAAACTTCATCGAAGCCGAACTCGCCGGCCTGACGGCGGAAGAAATCGAGGTCGGGCGGCTCGACGAAAAACTGGCCCGTGAAGAGGTTGGCGACATGATGCCCGGCAACAATGATGGGCGAAGCGGTATCGACCAGGCCGTTGAGGCAGCGATAAGCGGCAAAGTGCTCGCCGTGCGTCATGCTGGCCGCAAGAGAAGTGTCGCTTTCAATGCAACGCCGGCAGGTTTCCGGGTTGACGCGGTGATACTGGGTACATAAGTCCTGCCACCCCGAATGCGTTATCACGACGCCGTCCAGATCGATGATCGCGTTGGCAACGCCGATGAGTTTGTTGAAGCTGTCCATCAGTATTTGCAGGCTGGCCACATCGACCAGATCGACAAACCTGAGGGCGGCAGTTGCCGCGCCCGCGTTCCCCGCATCCACCTTGTTGATCAAATTCTGGCAAACCGTCGTTGAGCTCGATGCAGTCATTAGTCTTCCCGTAACAGGGAGAAATGGAACACAGCGCCTTCTCCCTCTCGCCTATCCGCGTAACGCATGCTGAAACCGACACCCTTGTCTATTACAGAATAGACGCTGGAGGCCTATCGCGACAGCCGCGCTCATTCACCGCCCGGCTGGCCGTCCGCCCGCGGCAGGGAAAAATGGAAAGTCGCGCCCTCGTCTACCTTGCCTTCGGCCCACACCCGGCCGCCATGACGACCGACGATGCGCTTGACGATCGCCAGGCCAATGGCGGAACCTTCGTACTGACCGGTGGGATGCACGCGCTCGAATACCCGGAACAGCTTGTCGGCAAAGCGCATGTCGAATCCGACCCCACGGTCTCTGACGAAGTAGGTATTTTCCTTTTCTCCCGCCGTAGCGCCGACTTCGATGGTCGCCTCCGTATCGGACGGCGAAAACTTTACAGCGTTGGACAGCAGATTCGCGACCACCATGCGGATCATTTCAACATCGCCCCAGGCCCGCGGAAGATCACCGATCTCCAGACGCAGACGGCGCAAAGGCATCGCCACCTGCAGTTCGTCGAATACCGCCTGGGCCAGCCGGGTCATGTCCACGGAACGGCATTCCATCCTCCGCTTGCCCATGCGCAAGAATTGAAGAATGTCGTCGATCAGCCGTCCCATGCGCCGGCTGTTGTCGCGCACCACGCGCAACTGGCGCTTGCCTTCTTCGTCGAGCTGAGTCTCGTGCTCTTCCAGCACGATTTTGGAGAAACCGTCGATTGCGCGCAACGGCGAGCGCAGATCGTGGGACAGGGAATAGGAGAACTCCTCCAGTTCCTTGTTGGCGGCCTCCAGTTGCGCGGTCCGATCCGCCACGCGCTGCTCCAGTTCGGCGTTGAGCCGGCGCACTTGCTCCTCCGCCCGCGCCAGATCGGCGGTGGCCGCCTCGCGACGCAGCCAGTTGCGGTATATCTGCCACGATGAAGCCAAGGTCGTCATCAGGAACAATGCCGCCAGCACCAGACTCCGCCGCATCTGATCGCGCCACGACGCCAGCGATTCCCGGGTAGAACGTCCGACGACGATGTACAGCGGCAGCTTGTCGATCCGCCGCACGGAGAATCTTCGCTCGACGCGATCCACGGTACGGTCGGTAATATAGGCGCCGGCGTCGCGTCCCTCCCGGATCACATCCTGTAGCGGAGGCACATCCAGCCTCTCGCCGATGACCTGGGTCGGCTCCTGCGGCACCGGATGGCGGGCAAGGATTCTCATCTCCGTATCGCGCAGAGAAACCGAGCCGTTCCGACCCGTATCCACCCTGGAAAACGAGGTCGTCAGATCGTCCAGCGAAATCGTCCCGAACGCCATACCGCCGAAGGCGCCGGCCGGCCCCTCGATGCGCCGCGCGAAAACCACCACCCATTTGCCGTTGACGCGGCTCCTTTGCAGCCGGGATATCACCAGGCCGGCGTTCGCCTCGTCGCGCAGACGGACGAAATGGGGGCGGTCGGCGATGTTGGTCTGCGACCCCGGCGCCACGTCGCTGCCGTAGACGACGGTACCCCGGCTGTCGGCAATGCGCAGGGCATCGAGAACGGGCAAACGCGCCTTCATCCGCGCGATGTAGCGGTTCAGCGCCGCGCCGGCGACGCCGCCTGCGTCGCGCTGCCGGACGTACTCGTCCATCACCGCCGACAGCGCGAGGTCGATGCTGTTGATGGTGCCACCCAGTTCATGCGCCAGCACGTGCGACAGGCTCCCGGCCGCCACCGCTGCCTGCTCTTCATACTGGATACGGCTCTGGTATAGCGATTGCCAAACTACGCCGACGACGAACAGGTTCACTACCAGTAGCCCTGCCAGCAAGGCCGTCAGAAAAGATGTCGCGCGCACCGTCTTGCGCGAACCTTGTGCGATTCCGTTCTCCGTCATACGCCTATTCCCGTGCCGTTTCCTCTTCGCCCAGCGCCGCCGCTTCGGCGCGCGGCAAAGTGAAGTGCATTGCCGCACCTGCATCCACCTTGCCTTCGGCCCACACTCTGCCGCCATGCCGCGCGACGATGCGCTTGACGATGGCCAGACCGATACCGGTACCCTCGAACTGCTCCCGCCCATGCAGGCGCTCGAACACGCCGAAAAGCTTGTCCGCATATTGCATGTCGAAGCCGACGCCGTTGTCCCTGACACAGTAAGCGTTGCCCTGTTCATCCGGCGTGCTGCCGACCTCGACGACGGCCTGCGCGCGCGGCCGCGTGAATTTCAGCGCGTTTTCAAGAAGATTGACCAGCACCTGGCGGATCATGGCGCGATCTCCCTGCGCCGGCGGCATTGCGGCGATGTCGAAACGCACGACACGCCCTGCCAGCGCGGTCTGCAACTCGTCTGCCACCTCCCGCGTCAGGCTCGTCATGTCAATCGGCGCGGTCTGCATTTCGCGCACCGACATGCGCGAAAAACGCAGAATGTCGTCGATCAGCCGACTCATGCGCACGGCATTGTCGCGAACCGCATCCAGCAGGCGGAGGCCCTCCGCATCGAGTTTCCCGCCGTAATCTTCAAGCAGGATATGGGAGAAACCGTCGATGGCCCGCAGCGGCGCGCGCAAATCGTGGGACACCGAATACGAAAACGCCTCCAGTTCGCGGTTGGCACTTTCCAGCGCCTCGGTACGCTCCCGTATCCGCTGGCACAGCGTAATGGCCGTCGCCAGGCGCGCCATGATGGGCGCGAACAATTCCGTCAGCGGCAAGGCCGAATCGGGCGCCGTCGGCGTCAACAGCAGAACGGCGCCGAAGTCCGGGATCGGCAGTCTGAGGCAGAAGCGGTAGGGTTTACGGGCCGGAAACCAGTCCGGCAGATCGTCCGCCTCGATCAGTGCGGACGTCGGGTCCGCGAGCGTTGCCGGCAATCGCAGGCATTCGCCCTTGCGCTTGACGAGGCCATAGTTGCCTATCGCCGCCTCCAGGCGGACTTCCTTCCACGCCGGATCGTCCAGCGCCGCGCCCCGCGAATACACCACCCCGGCGGGAAAACCCGTGTGATACAAAAAGCGCTGAAGTGTCCGCGTCAGCAGCGCATCGACCGTCACTTCGCTGCCTATGGTCAGCGCCAGGTCGTAAAGCACCGACAAGGCCTGGACGCTATTTACCGCATTGACCATGGCATTCCCACCAGCGTGGCGTTGTGGAACAGGGGATAGCCGTCGGTATGGGCGCCGCCGATTTCGCCCAGCGACAGCGCGCCGGCCACTTGCCGCGCCCCGGTCGCGCGGGCCACGGCAGCCAGTTCGGCGCCGAGTCCCGCGCCGATGTGCATGCGGCGCCCGGCGCAATAGAACAGCAGCAGGTCGCCGCCCGCCACCGCTGCGCCTTGATCCGCCAGCTTCCGGGCCAGCGTCGCGGCAGCGACGTCGGAACCCGTTCGGGCATCCAGCAAGGTCAGCACCGCGTTGGGCGGAATCTCGCCGACACAGACGATTTCGCCCTTGTCGCCGAGCGCGACCGGAATCCGCACCAGCACCTCGCCGTCGGCGCGCAGGATGCCGAAGGGAAAATGCACGGCATAGGCATAGAAATTGTCGCGGTCGATGGCAACGCCGTACTGGGACTGCATGATCTCGCGATAGACGTCGAGCGCCGGCCGCCAGTCGATCTGCACGATGCGGTTGCCGCTGGACGAAGTCGCCGTGATCGCCTGGTCGGGAACGCCGTAGCCGTGTTCGAGGCAGGCGCCCGGATGGCCCGGCAGCAATTGCAGCAACACGGCATCGGCGACGAAGCGTTCGTTGTCGAAAACACAAGGCTCGGAAACAAAGCGCTCGTTACCGGCATTCACGCCGAAATAGCGTACCCGGTCGGCGAGACCGAGATACCAGCTATCGAGGTGGGTGGCGATATTCGGCACCAGCGCATCGAATATGCAGAAAAGTGCGGCATCCCCGGCTTCACCGACATTGCCCTCGACGTAACCCACCGCCGCGCCGCATACGCGCTCGACGGCATCGCCCGCCCCCACGCGCTCAATCAGCAACGGCGGCGGTGCGTTGGCAACCCGCAGCAAAACGGCGCCGCTATTCCACAACGCGCCCTCGCGAATCAGTTGCGGAAAGACGGCACCGCCCAACGCAATTCCGGCATCGCGGCACAACGCCTGCAATTCCGCCACTCTGGATTTTTCCTGCTCCGGCAACAGCGCGAGCACATGAAACCTCTCGCCGTCACGGCGCCATCCGTCGAAAACGGCGCCCAACCCTTGCGGCGCAAAATCCTCCAACACAACCATGTCCATCATGGTTCCTCCCTTCCTGTTTCTGCCTTGGCCGGGTCCCCGTGGGAGAAATCCCGGTTGCAACCTCACGCAACCAGCATAGACCCAAAGCATCCGCCCGTATTGACCAATCTCAACAACCCGGCGTCAGGCATTGGCAATACCGCTGACCACATGACCGGTGGGCCCGGCCTTGGCGCCGGACGCGCAATGGGCCGGCTGGTCGTCGAAGAAGAAGTCGGGCTGAAATTCCTTGAGGAAGGGCCCCTTCTCCAGGCCGCCGAGGAACATCGCCTCATCCACGGTGATGTTCCAGTCCATCAGCGTGCGCACGGCGCGCTCGTGGGCGGGGGCGCTGCGCGCGGTGACCAGGGCGGTACGAATGCGCATCGGCAGCGCGCCGCTCGCCGCCTGCAAGCGATGCAACGCTTCCAGCAGCGGCTTGAAGGGGCCGGGCGGCAACGGCCGCCGCGCATGCGACTGCTCGTGCGCGACGAAGGCAGGCAGGCCCTCGGCCTTGTAGATGCGCTCGGCCTCGTCGGAGAACAGCACCGCGTCGCCGTCGAAGGCGATGCGCACTTCCTCGGGGTGGCGGTCGGCATCGATCAACGACTGCGGATAGACCCGCGCCGCCGGCACACCGGCTGCCAGCGCGCCGCGCACGTCGGACTCCTGCGCCGAAAGAAACAGATGCGCACCCAGCGGCGCCAGGTAATGGAACGACGGCCGGCCGCGGGTAAAAACGCCGCGCTCCAGCGACAAACCCGCCGCCTTCGCCGAATGGAACACGCGCAGCCCCGACACCGGATCGTTGCGCGACAGAATCACCACCTCGACGCGATGCTCGCCGTCGGCGTTGAAGGCCAGCAGCTTCTTCACCAGCGGGAAGGCGACGCCGCGCCGCGCCGGGTCTTCCATGCGCGCCAATTGCAGCGCCATGTAGGCGGCGTCGTTGGCGTCTTCGAAGACCTGGTTCTCCTCCTCGAAATCGAAAAGGGCGCGCGATGAGAGCGCAACGACGAGTTTTCCGGCGAGGCTGACGGGCATAGGCGATCTCAGTGGCTTTGCGGATACTTTAACAAACGCCCGCTCGCGGCGTAGAAAACCGCCAGTCGCACCGGCAGGCCTTCATCGCGGAACAGCGCGGCATAGCGTTCGAGTTGCGGGCGATAACGTTCGGCATGGGCGCGCAACGCGGCCTCGTCGCCGGCTATGCGGGCGGTCTTGTAGTCGACGATCCAGCGCTCGCCGGCCTCGACGAAGGTCCGGTCGACCACCTGCGTGGCGATATGTAAACCTTCGGCACTGGATAGCGCCAGTTCGGCCGCGGCGGTGGCGCGCGCGGCCAGCACCCATTGCCCGTCGGTGCTTGCGAGCGTTGCATTCAAGGCGGCGGCGACGCGTTCGGCGCCGGTGTTGGCGTCCGACTCGGTATGGCCGCGGCCCAGCAGCCAGCGCCGCATGGCCGGACGCAGATCGGCGATGCGCTGCGCCGGCCAGTCCTGCGGGCCGCTGCGGGCGATCATTTCGAGATAGGTATGCACCAGACTGCCGACATGCGCGGCGAGCGGATCGCCGACACCGGGCGCGGCGCCGATTTCCGTCATCTCCGGCGCAGTCGGAAGCGGCATTCCCTCTTGCGCCAGGATCGCGGGCGCAACGGGGTCGGCCAGTCGCACCAATTGCGGTGCAAAACCGCCGTCCGCCGCTGCCGTGCCCTCCCCATCCGCCGCATCGCCATCCGGCCGCGGCGCCGCCTCGAATGCGGCGGCCACCGTATCCCACAGCAGGTGCAGGAAGCTGCCGGCTTTCGCCACCAGCGTGCCGTCGGACTTGGGTGCGACCACGCCCACCAGATGCAGCGCGCGTATCGCCCGCGTCGCGGCAACGTAGAGTACGCGGGCGTCTTCGTTGGCATCGCGCTCGGCTTCGAGGCCTTTGAGGTAGTCGTAGGGCGACGGCGTACCGTCGTCGGCGCCGCGCGGACGCAAGGGCGCGGCGACCAGGCTCTCGCCGGGGCCGTCGACGATGACCTCCTCCCACAGCATCAGCGGCTGGCCGCCGTTGCCGGTGGCGCGGTTGAGGCCGGGGAGGATCACGGTGTCGAATTCGAGACCCTTGGCCTTGTGGATGGTCATGAACTGGAGCGACTCGCCGGCTGCGGGGTCGGGCGCGGCGTAAAGCTCGGCCATTTCGCTTTCCAGCGCTTCGAGCGTCAGTCGGCCACCGGCATCGAGCTTGTCGATGAGGTCGAGGAAGGCGCGCACGTCGGCGGCATCGGTGGCGCCGGCCAGACAGGCCGCGCCACCGAGTTGCAGCCAGACGCCTTCGACGAGGCGGCGCGAACTCAGCCGGCCACGTTGGGCAAGCGCAGCCTCAAACACGTCGCGCAGACGCAGCAGACGTTGCCGGCCGTCTTCCGACAGCCGCGCCAAGCGCCCGTCTTCGTGCATCAGGCACCAGAGCGTGGCGCGCTGGTCGTCGCCCGCGAGCGCATGCAGGTCCATGAGCGTAAGACCGCACCAGGGCGCGCGCAGGCAGGCGAGCCAATGCACGCGGTCGGCGCGATGATGCAGGGCGCGGGTCAAGGAGAGCATATCCTGCACCGGCTGACGCGCAGCCAGGCGCTCGATCTCGACGGCCTGGAAGCGCATGTCCGGGCGATGACGGCGGATGTGGGCGACCAACGCGTTGAGGTGGTTGCGCGCCCGCACCAGGACGGCGACGCTGCGCTGCGGATTTTCGCGGTGCGTCTGTTCGATGAGTTCGACGACCGTCTGCGCTTCGAGCATATCGGCCGCGTCGTCGTCTTTTTCCACCACCCGCGGATGAATGAACACGCCCGCCCCCGGTAGCGGCTCGCGCGTCGGCGCAAACTCGCGGTAACGGATAGCTCCGGCGGCAACGCCGTCTTGCGCCGGGAAAATACCGGCGAAACCGCCATTCACCCAATTCACCACGGCGGCACAGGAGCGGTTGTTGCGCGTGAGAAGCAGGCGCATGAGCGGCAGACCGCCGATGCCCTCATCCGCCGCGCGCAGAAAGAGGCCGACGTCGGCCTTGCGGAAGCGGTAGATCGACTGCATCGGGTCGCCCACCGCAAACAGCGTGCGGCCGTCGTCCGGCTGCCAGCCGGCGGTGAGCCGGCGCAGCAGTTCAACCTGGGTGGGACTCGTATCCTGGAATTCGTCGACCAGCAGGTGGCGGATGCGGTAGTCGAGTGCCAGCGCCAGGTCGGTCGGCGCCTCGATGCCTCCGAGCGCCTGCAAGGCGCGCTGCGCGACCTCGACGAAATCGGCCTCGCCGGCTTCGTTGAACACGGTCCACAACTGGCCAGCCGCCAGTTGCAGCAGCCGGGAGAGCGCCTCGACGATGCGCCAGTCCTCTTCCGTGTAGTGAGGATCGGGCAACTTGCGGATACGCGCCAGCGCCTCGCCGCCATTGGCCGCGAAGTCGGCGAGGAAGGCGGTCATCGCGCCCTTGGCGTCGGCGAACTCCTTTCCCGCCGGGAAGCCCAGGTTCTTGTTCACCTGCTTGCGCACCGTGTCGTCTTCGGTCAGCAGCAGCTTGCATAGCGCGCGCCACAGCGGCAATTCGTCGGCCGTGCCAGCCAGCGGCGTTTGCCAGTCGGCGAGCGGCGCCAGTTTTGAAGTCGCATCGAGATTCGCGACGGCGAAGCGCACCAAGGGCATCAGGCTCCGTTGCTTCGCGCCGTCGAGCGCACAAGCCGCTCGCGCCAGATCACGCGCGATCAACGCGCCGATTGCCTGCTCCGCCTCCTCGCGCAAGCGCCGGCCCAGCGTGTGCGGCAGCCACTGGTCGCGCCGCGCCAGCATGGCGGCGAGCAGCTTCGCCAGTCGCCCGGCGTCGTTGTCGAGATGGCGCAGCGCTTCGGCCACCACTTCGCCCGCGTCACCCGCGTCTTCCACCATCGCCAGCGTGCGCCGCGTCGCCTCGTCGTAGTGGCGCGCGGACTTTTCCGCCAGCCGCGGCTGCGCACCGAAGCGCGAAAGCAAAGGCATCTGCCGCGCCAGATTCGCGCACAGCGCGTCGATGGTAACGATGCGCAGCCGCCCCGGCTGTTCGGTCAGCCCCCAGCCGCGCGCCGCACTCGCCGCAAGCGCGGCACGTGCCAGATCGAAGGTGATGCGCTTGTGCGGCTCGGGCGGGCACTCGCCCGCCGCCGCCCGCGCGAGACTGGCGACGATACGGCTTTTCATCTCGGCCGCCGCCTTGTTGGTGAAAGTGATGGCAACGATTTCCTCGGGCGCCTCGACGACGGCCAGGAGCTTGAGGTAGCGCTGGGTCAGCAGCTCCGTCTTGCCGGCCCCGGCGGGCGCTTCGACGATGAAGGAGGCGAGGTCGAGCGCGCGCAGGCGGCTCTCGGCATCTTCGCGCAGGAGTCCGTCGAAATTCATGTCACAGCACCTGCCGGACCACCCGCCAGCCGCGCCACACACTCTCCCTCCCCTTCAAGGGGAGGGCTGGGGAGGGGATGGGGGAATTTGCGGTATCTACCAACCCCATCCCCCACCTGACCTCTCCCTTCAAGGGGAGGGAGGGCGGCAGGTGTCGAAGTTGCGCAAACGGCAATCACGATTGCGCCTCGCGTTGTCCCTGTGCTTCCGCGAGCCGCAACAAGGGTTTCACCTCGCAATAGGCAAGGTCGTCCTCGCTGCTCACGCGCACGGCCGCCACGCCCGCGCGCACCTCGCGGGCAATGGCGGCAATGCTCTTGCGCCAGTGCTCGAACAAGTCCTCCCAGTCGGCCAAGACAGGAAACAGCTTGCGCGCCGCTTCTTCGGCGATGCCGGTGATCTTGGGCAGCATGCCGTTCTCGGCGGCGATACCGACGAAGCGGCAATCGTCCGCCCGCACCCAGGCGAAGGCCAGGGCGCCGACATGACCCGGCGCCGCATACGCCGCATAGACGGGTAGTTGCGGCTCGGTGATACGATGCTTCGCCCAACTCGCGGCGCTCACCTTGGCGGCGGTCTTGTAGTCGATGACGATGCGATAGGCGCCCTCGCCTTCGTCTATTTCGTCGATGCGGTCGACGACCAGATGCACGGCGATGCCTTCGATCTCGATGTCGCAAGCCTGCTCGCAGGCGACGACGCGGAAAGGCACCGGGCGCTGCGCCTCGAAGGCGAGCCAGGCATCCGCCAGCCGGATCAGGCGCTCGCGCTCCAGCGCCTGGAAGCGCGGCGTTAACGGCTCGTCCTGTTTGCGGTTGAAGTCGGCGAGAGACGCGTCGGCAGCAACGGCAATCGCCGCCGCTCGCGCCGCCTCGTCCATCGCCGCCAGATCGGCCGAGCCGCGCCCGCGCCAGAAGTGTTCGAGCACGCCGTGCAGCAAGGTGCCGCGCGCCGCGGCATCGAGGCCGACCACGGGCTCTTCGAGCGCCCGCGCGCCGAGCCGGTAGCGGTAGAAAGCCCAGGCCGGGCAGATGGCCTGCGCCCTGAGCAACCCGGTGCCACCACGCACCCTCTCGCCATCATGCACGGGCGGAGCCCGCCAGTCGTCGAGGCGAACGAGGCCGGCGGCGGCGGCGAGGCTTTCGATGAGTCCGCTCGCCACCGGGAAGCGCTCGACGTCAGCCAACGGCAGGTCTGCCAACAGCGGACTCATGCGCAACTCGCGCCCGGCCTCGCTTTGCGCCCAGGAGAACACCACCTGCGGCGCGCTGTGCAGCAGTCGGCGCTGAACCGCCAGCGCGAACTCGCTCTGCACCTCCGCCGAGGCATTCGGGGCGCGCGCCCGGCGCTGCAACTCGGCCGGCAGCAGCGGATTGGGCCGCGCCGCGGGCGGCCAGTGCGAGTCGTTCATGCCCATGACCCAAAGGCCGGCTAGCGGCGCGTCCGCCGCCTCCAGCAGGCCCATGACGAGGACGCTGGCCGCACCCTCGGCCTCCGGCTGAAAGATGCGCTCGCGGGCCAGCGTCTGCAAGCGCCGCAAGGCATCGGCCATGCCGATGCGGCCGAGCAGCGCGTCGAACTGGCCGAGGCTGTCCAGCGTTTCGGCAAAGGCCTGCTGCGCCTGCCACTCGCTGCTCGACAGCGGCCGGTCGCCGGGCCAGCCGACGGCCGTCGTCAGTGCGGCGAAGGCCGCCGCC
>OBOI01000230.1_pt1 | contig 22084 bp, 23 predicted proteins | sample 1670151 | NCBI WGS metagenome assembly OBOI01 (sample SAMEA104232303, study PRJEB22302) | sediment metagenome | biome: forest; feature: aquifer; material: sediment | place: USA | collected 2011-08-07 | depth 0.01 m | reverse complement strand
ACTGTGCGCCGGTGAGCGAGAGGCCGCCGAAGACGACCGTGCTGGCCGTGGCGACATCCTTGCTGTTGTAGGTGCCGGTGGCCGTGCCGGTGAGGCTGACGGTGTCGAGGCTGTAGGCACGGCCGTCGACGGTGGTACCGGTGCCGGCGGCTTCGGGCGCCAGCAGTGCGGCGGTGCCGAGCAGTGTGGCGATGGCGGTGCCGTCGTAGATGCGGCTGGCGGCTACCGTGAGTCCGCTCTCGGTCAGTGCCTTGGCGGTGATGGTGGCGGCGGCATTGGCCTGCGTCGTGAGCGTGTAGTTGCCGGACTGTGCGCCGGTCAGCGACAGGCCGCCGAAGACGACCGTGCTGGCCGTGGCGACGTCCTTGCTGTTGTAGGTGCCGGTGGGTGTGCCGGTGAGGCTGACGGTGTCCAGCGTGTAGGCGCGACCGTCGGCGGTAGTACCGGTGCCGGCCGCTTCGGGCGCCAGCAAGGCGGCCGTGCCGAGCAGCGCTGCAATGTCGGTGCCGTCGTAGATGCGGCTGGCGGCAACGCTGAGTCCGCTCTCGGTTAATGCCTTCGCGGTGATGGTGGCGGCCTGGCTCGCAGGTTGACCGAACAAGGCATACGAACCGACATCGGTGCCGGCAATGCCATAACCGGTAAAGCTTACGGTGTTGGCCGTCGCCACGTCTTTGCTGTTGAAGCTGGCAGCGCCGGCGCTCAAACTCACTCGCTGGCCGGCGGTCAGCCCATCGGGGGGAAGCGGCACACTGGCGGGACCGCTGCGGAACAGGAAGGGCGTATCCAGCGCCGCAACGGTGGTGCCGTCGTAAGTCCGGCTCTGTGCGTTTGCCGATGCGTTGTCGACAAACACCCACATGTAGGACGTCAGCGTGCTGGCGGATAAGGTGAAGTTACCCAGATAGTTGGTCGGCGTAGCGTACGAACTCGGGTTGTAATAAACGCTGGCCGCACCGCGCGTCATGGTGACGCCGCCACCCGCCAAAAATGCGACAGTGCCGCCGCCAACGCCCGGCCCGGTCCCGTCGTTATCGGCACGCAGTACCACGTCGCCATCGGTCGTCGTAATAACGGCTCTCAGGTTGACATTGCGTCCGGCGTTCGCGACAAAACTGCCGTTGGTGGCGGTAATTGCGGAATCCACGTTCACGTCGCGAACGGCGCTCAAGGTCAGAATCGACGGCGGCGGCAGGAACGCCGATCTATCCCAGGTGATTACCGCGTTAACGCTGATGTCGCCATTGCCGCCGCCGCTGGTGCCGCTGTTTGCCGTGGTAATGGTGACGTCGGTGCCAAGATTCAGCGCGGTTGTAATGGTGGTGAGATTCACATTGGCGGTGGCAAAGCCGCTAGCGGGCGTAAAGACATCGGGATTGCCGCCGCTGTACGCGCCGCCGCTGTCCACGCCGCCGGTGATGGTCACGTCGGCCGGGTCGAGCAACCAGGTGCCGGCCCTGCCGTGCGGCGCACCGGCATTGACGCGGATGCCCGCCACGTCCAGCCAGTGGCCGGAGGTTTCGATCAAGCCGCCGGCGCCGCCACGCGCGCCGCCACGCGCCGCGATGCTGCCGTAAGCGCGCGTCGAATCGTTTGCCCACAGCACAACCTTGCCGCCGCTGCCATTCGTGATGGCGTCGGCCGTGATCGTGGAATCGGCGCTCAGGTAAGTCGCTGCGGCATTGCGGATAGCGGCGTTGGCACCCTGCACATCGCCGCCGACGAGCACCGTGCCGCCACCGCCGTCGCCGGAGGCCTCGATATGCGCGCCGAACAGGCCGACCTTGTCGCCAAGCACATGGACCGTACCGCCGGTCTGCCCCGTGCCGGTGGCAGACGCCGCAATCGTGCCCGACACCCGCGTGGTGCCGCTTTCAGATTGAACCGATATCGCGCCGGCCTGCTCGCCGCTGGCGCTAAGACGGCTGCCGGCGTCGAGGGTCACATCCTGCTTCGCGCGCAGGACGATTCTGCCGTTCGCATTTCGCACCACCTGATCGGCATCGATGACCCCGGCATTGCGCAGCACAGCGCCGTAAATGCCGACTTCGCCGCTGCGCGCGATGATCTCGCCGAGGTTGACCGCGACGTTGTCGCCGGCCGTGACTTCAACCCTCACCCCCGGCGTGCCGGAATCGAAAATCCGCACCGACTGGCCGGCGGCCAGGATCACGTCGCCCTGCGGACTGTTGATGATGCCGCTGTTGGTGACGCCGCTTCCGACCAGATAAACGCTGCCCCCCGAAGGCGTGGTAATGGTGCCCCGGTTCTCCACCGTGCCGGCAAGCGAATTGGCCGCGAAATTGAGCCGGCCGGCGAGAAAGTCCTGATTGCTCAGGTTGAGCGTCGAGGCCACCAGCCCGGCCACGTCGATGCGCGCGCCCTGCCCGACCAGAATGCCGCTCGGGTTGATCAGGAACACCCGTCCATTTGAGCTGAGCGTGCCGAGAATGACGGACGGATCGGGCCCGACCACCCGATTGAGCACGCTCGATGCGGCATTCTGCTGAATGAAGCGTGTGGTTTCACCCGCGCCGATAGAAAAGCCCTGCCAGTTGATGATCGCGCCCGGACTGTTGACGATACTGAGCGAGCTTCCCACGGTGGAGAAGCTGGCCTGCCCGGCAACGACGACTGGATTGCTGCCGTTCGCCAGCGCCGGGTCCGCGGCAAAGGCACACGCAATCGCTGCGGCAACGACCTTCTGCCGCCACAGTGTTGAAACGTGGTTGTGTCTCATTGCCATTATCGACATCACCGGCGCCGGACGTGCAGAACATCAGAAAGGAAAGTCGCGCGGTAATCCAACGACGGACGGATATGCCGCACCACGTTACGCCAATGCGACGGCAGCACCTTCCTCACGCATGAACGGGACTCTTCCGATACCTGACATCGGTGTCGACACCGCCGCAACCGTGCATGAGTCCGGCACAGCGCTGGCATCTGCAAGAACGGATGCCAGCGATATCGAGCGCAGATAGTCGTGCAACTGGCTGTTGACCCGGCACCATAGGCCATTGGTCACGCAGGCATGGGCATCGTCGCAACGGTCGGTGCCGGCGCACGGATTGCGCCCAAAGCTCTCGCCGTCCACAACGCCGATGACGTCGGCGACGGAAATGCTGGCCAGACTACGGCTCAAACGGTAGCCGCCGCCGGGGCCGCGGAAACTGGCGACGAAGCTGCTCTGGCGCAGTTTCTGAAACAGCTGTTCCAGATATGACACGGAGACGTGCTGGCGTTCGCTGATGTCGGCGATGCAAACCGGCCTGCTGGTGCCGTGGACGGCGATGTCCAGAATCGCGGCGATCGCCACACGGCTTTTTGTATTCATTTTCATGTCAACTCCTTCAGACGTTTCTGCGGACAGTCAAAGCTACCCCTTTGCCTGCAATTTTCTGTACGGCAACGCACACAGCGCTCACGGATTGCATATGTCGTCAAGCTTTGACCGGCAACGGCCCGTTTCACCGGCTTGCCCGCCCTGCCCCGGGAAACTGACGACTGCGCTATGTGCGCCACCGTACAGCGCGCTTCGCCGGGATGGCGATAATCAACGCACCAGCCAAGAGTCCATAGAGGGGGCGTTTGGCCTGCCGCTTGTATGCCCATACCGAACGAGGTCGTCTTCGATGCGCAGAATGCTGATCACGGGTTTCGCAATACTCGCCGGATATTCCGGATGGACGAGTGCGGCGGATGCGCAGACTTCAACTGACACCGATGCCGACGCCGTCGCGGCAATACATCCGGCGGCAATTCCAGTGGTGCTCATTTACGAAGCTGCACCGGACGCACTGCTGAGTGCAGCAACGATGGCATTGACCACCGGCCTCAAGCAGAACCTTCGTTCGCTCAGCCCGGGACAGATGCTCGAATTGCTTGAATCGACACTGCTGCCCTTGTTTGACTTCCGCCGCATGACTCAACTCGCCATGGCACGCCACTGGCGCCACGCCTCGGCCGAGCAACAAATCGCGCTCACCGCCGAGTTCAGAAAGCTGCTGGTGCACGCCGACGCCGGGGCGCTGGCGAATTACCGCGAACAGACGATAGAGTACAAGCCGTTGCGCATGGGGCCGGGCGAAACCGACGTCACCGTCAGGTCCGCCATGAAGCAGCCCGACGCCGAACGGACGACCATTGACTATGACATGGAGAAAACCGCGGGCGGATGGAAGGTCTATGACGTAAGAGTCGATGGTTTCAGCAGAGTCACCGCCTACCGGTCGCCATTTGCTCAAACCATCAGTGATGACGGCATCGACGGCTTGATCAAGGCCCTCGCCGCAATCAACCGGCACGTCGACTCCGCCCCCACCGCCGATGAAGGCAGCGCGCTGGACATTCTTTTCATGTACCAGTTGATGCCGGGCATTTTCGGCAACCGCAAATAGGCATCGCACCCCCATGTCACGCGCAGGCCGAACGGCACTCATTGTCGTTGCATGTCTCGCCGTGTTGGCCGTGCTGGCGGGCGCGGGCTATTACGCCTGGCAAACCTGGTCGGCCGTTGCCGAACAAGCCCCCAGCCCAATGACGGCGGCGGTGACGCGCGGCGATATCGAGGACACGGTCACGGCCACCGGGACGCTCCTGCCCAGAGATTATGTCGACGTCGGCACGCAGGTTTCCGGACGCCTGATCAAGCTGCACGTGGATATCGGCGCCACGGTCGCGGCAGGGCAGCTTCTCGCCGAAATGGATCCGGCGGTCTATCAGTCCAAAGTCGACGCCGACCGGGCGCAACTGCGAAGTCAGTCGGCACAGATTGCGGACAAGCAGGTGCAACTCGCGCTGACCAGTCTGCAGATGGCGCGCCAGGACAATCTCACCAGCGACAATGCGACCACGGCCGAGGCGCAGCAAAGCGCCGAGGCAGCGCAGAAATCCGCTCGCGCCCAACTCATTGCCGTCATGGCGCAGCGGCAGCAAACCGAGGCGGCTTTGCGCGGCGACACGGCAAACCTCGGCTACACAAAAATCCATGCGCCGATGGCGGGAACTGTCGTTTCGCTGTCGGCAAAACAGGGCGAAACACTCAACGCCAATCAGCAGACGCCCATCATCATGCGCATCGCCGATCTATCGACGATGACCGTTCAGGCTCAGGTTGCACAAGCCGACGTCGGCAAGCTCAGCGTCGGCATGGACGTCCACTTCACCCCCTTGGGGTCTGAGCGCCGCCCCGTCCACGGCAAGTTGCGCCAGATTTCGCCGACACCGACCGTGGCGAACCAGATCGTTTATTACGACGCATTGCTCGACGTTCCCAATCCGGATCGCACCCTGATGACGCAGATGACCGCCCAGGTGGTGTTCGTCGCATCGAGCGCCAAGGCTGCGGTACTGGTGCCGCTCGCCGCGCTGCGGCCGGCAACGGCGGAAGACCGGGCGCGCCTGGCTCGCGGCGATATTGGCGGCGACCCGCGCAGCCTGTTCGCCAGCAGAGACGCCTTCGTGAGCGTGCTCGGCGACGACGGCAAGGCGGCGATACGCGAAGTGAAAGTGGGCTTGATGAACTGCGTCGCCGCACAAATCACCCACGGCCTCGAACCCGGCGAAGTACTCGTGATCGGAACCCGGCCGACGAACGCACCAGCGGCGGCATGCGGATCGCTCGCGCCGATTGGCGCGGCGCCTGCCGCTCACCCATGAGAACCGGTTGTGGCATCGGCGACACGATACGCAGGACAGCCGGCCTCGGTCTCGCGCTGCTGCTCGCCGCCTGCGCTACTCCAGGCAACGCGCCGGCACCGGCACCGCTTGTTCCCAAGGCGTTCACCGAGCCGGTTGACGCCGATGCGGCCATGCCCACCACGGACGGGTGGAACGCTTTTGGTTCGGCAGAACTGTCTTCCCTTGTCGCTGCCGCGATGAACGCCAACCCCGACCTGGCGATTGCCGCCGAACGCGTGCGCCAGGCCGAAGCACAAGTCCGTATTGCGGGCGCGACGCTGTTTCCGGTCGTAAACCTCGGCGCCGACAGCTCGCGCCGCGACACGCGCGTCGATGGCGGCAACTGGCAGGCCGGAAATGCGAGCAGTGCTACGCTCAACGCGCGCTACGAAGTGGACCTATGGAACAAGAACGCCTCGACGGTGCGCTCGGCCGAGGCAACGCACAAGGCCAGCCGCTTCGATCGCGAGAGCCTCGGCCTCACGATCAAGGCCGGCGTTGCCAGCGCCTATTTCCAGATATTGTCCTTGCGCACCCGCCTGAGTGTCGCGCGGGCAAACCTGGGCGTGGCCGAGCGCGTGTTCGCAGTGGTGGACTCGCGGGTGAGAAACGGCGCCGCATCGGCGCTCGACCGGGCGCGACAACAAGCCACCGTCCTCACGCAACGAGCCGCCATCCCACCGCTGGAGCTACAGGAACGCCAAACGCTGTTCGCGCTCGCGATCCTCGTCGGACAAGCGCCGGAGGGCTTCGAGATTGCAGGTTCGACGCTCGCCGGTGTGGCCGTGCCACGCATCGCCCCCGGCCTGCCGGCGCAGTTGCTGGTACGACGGCCCGACCTTGCCAGCGCCGAAGCGCAACTCGCAGCTGCCAACGCCAATGTCGCCGTGGCACGCGCAGACCTGCTGCCCGGCATTGGGCTCACGGGGTCAGGCGGATTCGCGAGCGATGCGCTGCTGAATTTTTTGAAGGGCCCGACGGCAAGCCTGATGATAGGCGCCTCGCTGCTGCAACCGATATTCCATGGCGGTCGCCTCCAGGCGCAAACCGACGCTGCCGCGGCGCGCGAACGCGAACTGGTGGAGAACTACCGCAAGGCGGTTCTTGCCGCGCTGGCGGACGTGGAAAGCGCGCTGGCCGCCGGCGAGCGCACCACAACGCAGGAAAGGCTTCAGGCGGGGGTTTTGGAACAACTGCGTCTGGCGCTCAGGCTCGCCGTAATCCGCTACCGCGAAGGGGCGGTCGACCTGCTGGCGCCCCTCGATGCGCAGCGCACGCTGTTCCTGGCCGAGGACCAAGCGGTGCAGATTCGACTCTCAAGGCTGCTGGCGTCGGTGGGTCTATTCAAGGCACTCGGCGGCGGCTGGGCAAATTCGTAGCCTCGGCACTTCGGCATCATTACGCCACCAGCGTCAGCATACCCAGCACCTTGGCGGATTTCTCCAGTCGGGTGTCGAAACAGGCGAAGTGCAATTCCTCGTTCGCCGCTTCCTGCAAGGTACGGGCCGCGGCGAGTTGAACGCTGTCGTAGCCGCGCAAGGCAAAGGTATCGGCATACTCTCCGGCCAGTTCCACCAATGGCTGCGTGACCTCGACGATGGCGTACCGGGGCCAGTCGGTACGCAACCGTGCCTGGATGGCCTCGATCGCCTTGGCGTCGGACGGGCTCTCGCGCAAACGGCGCGCCAGCGCCGCCATGACTTCGGCCCAGGCAATACGACAGACGGCGATGGCCGAAGCCGATCCGGCAAGCGTCTTCATGACATCGCTGAAATCTTCCTTGACGTACAACTTGACCAGCGCCGACGTATCGCAAAACAGAATCAACGCCGCCCCTCCAGCACCATCTGGCTGACCGATGTTCCGCCTGCGGCCACTTCCAGAGGCGCTGTCAGCCGTGGCTTGCCGCCGCTCCAGCACAACGAGCCGCCGGCGATCAGGCCGCGCAGCCCTGCGCCGGCCTGCGGCGGAATGCCGACGATGCGCGCAATCGATTTGTTATGGGAGGTGACCTCGATGACCTCCCCCTCCTGCGCACGGGACAGTACGCGGGAGAGGCTGGCTTTCAGTTCGCGGATGGCGACATGCATGGCGTAACCCAAAGGCTAAATGTGTTCACATTGTATAGATACATACGACAAATGTACCCACATTTAACATGAGTCTGCCCTTTGAAATCCGCTGTCGGCGCGCGTCAACACTTGAGCAGGGTCAGGAGCGCGAGATCATCATTGCCCGCAATGGCCGCCCCGCAGCCAAACTCGTGCCCATGGACACCGTGCTGGCCGGGAAGCGCATCGGCGTCGCCAAGGGCAAATTCAAGGTGCCGGACAGCATCGACGCGCACAACGATGAGCTTGCTCACTTGTTCCTCGGTGGGCAATCTTGAACCTCTTGCTCGATACGCACGTCGCCCTGTGGGCGATCACGGACAGCCCGAAGCTGCCAAAGAAGGCGCGCGAGATGATCGAGTCGCCGAAGTCGTCGGTGTGGATCAGCGCCGCGACGGTCTGGGAGATTGCCATCAAGCACAGCTTGGGGCGTGGCGATATGCCTGTGTCCAGCCAGGACGCACTGCGTTACTTCCGTGAGTCCGGCTACCGCTTCCTGCCGGTCGAGCCCGAGCATGCAGGGAGTGCCTGCTACTTCTTGTCGCCTTTAGCCGTGTCCTGAATGGCCTCGCCGGCTTTCCGTATCTGCTGTCCGGCTTTATCCGTTGCCTTGTCGACTTCCTTGCCGGCGCGTTCCGCCGGGCCTTCGGGCTTTTCGCAGGCAGACAGTGCGGCCAGCAAGGTGCCGGCGACCAGAACTGCGCTGAGGGTTTTTCCGAATTTCATTGGGATATCTCCTGTTGAACGAGTAGAACGCAATACGAGAGCGACCGTATCGGTTGCTCTCGCATTGCATTTTGGACAAACGCGATGCCCCCGACAAAGTCGCCGGGGGCACCGTATAGCCGGGCGTTACTTCTTGATTTCGTGGCCGATGATGCCGCCGACGGCTGCACCGCCGACGGTTCCGAGCGTACTGCCGCCGGTCAGAACGGCTCCGCCGACAGCGCCGACGCCGGCACCGATGGCGGTGTTCTTCTCCTGATTGGTCATGCCGGCACAACCGGACAGCATGACGGCAGCAACTGCGCTAAGCGCAAATCCTTGTAGCGTTTTCATGACATTTCCTTTTTCTCAACTATGGGGTTTCTGACCTTTCGGCCAGATCGAGTGCGGATTACGACTTGCCGAAGCGAGCCTTCGCCTGCTCCAGGCAAAGATCCCTGGCGCTGCCGGCAAACGTTTCGCACTTTTCCTTCTCCACACTGTACTGGGCGTCGAGCTTGTCGGCCGCGGCGTCCTTGCGGGCGTCGGTGGCCTTAAGGCTGGCGTCGCTACGCGCTTCGGCCGACTTCTCTTTGGCCGTATCGTTCGCGTCGGAAGTCTTCAATTGCACCTTGGCATCCGCTTTCGCGGTGGTCAGCGCCGCTTTCGCTTCCTGCACGCAAACATCCTTGGCGTTGCCGGCCTTGTCGTCGCAACGCTCCTTCGCTACGGAATAGCCGGCCTCGGCGATTGCCACGCGCGCCCGGTAGTCGCCCTTGCGGCTGGGCTTGTAGCCAGCCTCAAGCTCGGCCATTGCCACCCGCTCCTTGCCCTTGACCTCGGCAATACAGATATCGTTCGCGTTGCCGGAGAGCGCGGAGCAGGATGCCTTCGCCGTCTTGTACTCGGTCGAGATCCTGTCCTTGCCGGCCTTGAAGTCATCTTTCGACATGGCTTCCGCCATTGCGCCGGCACTGAACGTGAGGGCGACCGCCAACGCGATGGCGTTGATGTTGAGTTTGTTCATATTTGTTCCTTCCAGTTGAGAGCCCGAGGGCGATGCATAGACAAGCAGTTGCACTAGCAGTAGCGGCTCTGCCGACTACTTGACGATGCGGCTGCCGATCACTTCGACATCGACACGACGGTCGGGCTGAAGACAGGCGATCACCTTGGCGCTCTTGGCGCCTTCGCATTCGCCGGCCTTGGTGGTCGGCTGCATCTCGCCCTTGCCTTCGGTCTGGATGCGGTTCGCATCGATGCCCTTGCTGAGCAGGTAGGACCTCACCTCTGCCGCACGTTGCTCGGAAAGGCGCTGGTTGTATCCGTCCGAACCAAAGCGGTCGGCGTGCCCGACGGCCATGATCACTTCCGGCTGGATGTCTTTGCTCTTGGCGACGAATTCGTCAAGCGCATCGCGCCCGGCCGGACGCAGGGTCGACTTGTTGAAGTCGAACAAGGTATCGGCATCCAGCGTCACGCGCTGGGCCGCGGGCTTCGTCACCGGCTTGGGGGCGGCGGCAACGGGCTTCTGGGCAGGTTCCGCGGCCTTGGCGAGCGGTGCCGGTGTTGCGGCGACTTTCTGGCCGCATCCGTTGGGCGACGTCGGCGCAGGGCCGACACCGCTGTGCCAGCACAGGCCGTATCCGCTCATCACGGCCGCACCGGACTGGTCGACAAGAAATCCCATGTCCTCGACTTTGGTTTCCGCCCTGGCCACACCCGATAGAACGCCCAATGCCAGAGCGCACGAAACGGCCAAACCCATCTGTTTCCTGGTGAATGAATATGTCATGATATTTTCCGATCCATAAGTTGCGGCGTTCTCCGCCTTGCCTTCGTTCCAACGACTGCCCGCAAATGCGGCGAGATATTCACAGTCACCACCGGTCGATCCGTATCCATTGCCGTTCATGGCTGCGCAAGTCGCGTGTCGATTCGAGTTGCGCTTTGCATCGTCCAACGGCGGCGGAACCTCATATGGCTGATCGACCATTTGGTGCATCGTCCTCTCGATGTGCGATGTTCTCTGTGCGCTAGCGCGCATTGCGCACAATCGACGCCACTGCCCATTGCAATGCCGCTTTGAGCGCTACCGCACAGACTGACTTCGCACTTTGCGTCACGCTCAATCTCCCTTGCTGCGACGAAATTTTCGGCAATACCGACAGCGCGCGGTGCGCAGTTTCATCGGCCAAACCTATTGGGAGATATTGATGACCAAGTACCAAATCGCGGTAATCGTCGGCAGCCTTCGCCACGCCTCCTTCAACCGCCAGTTGGCGCATGCCGTCGTGAAACTGGCGCCGGCGGAGTTCTCGTTCAATCAGATTCAGATCGACGATTTGCCGCTCTACAATCAGGACGAAGATGCCCACCAGTCCGACGCCGTTAAACGGCTGAAGGCCGAAATCGCGACGGCTCACGGCCTGTTGTTCGTCACCCCCGAATACAACCGTTCCATCCCCGGCGTACTCAAGAACGCCATCGACCACGGCTCGCGTCCCTATGGCCAGAGCGCCTGGGTGGGCAAGCCGGCCGGCATTCTGGGCGTTTCGGTCGGCGCAGCGGGCACGGCAATGGCGCAACAGCACTTGCGCAACATTCTCGCCTATCTGGACGTGCCGACGCTGGGCCAGCCCGAAGCCTTTATCCAGGCCAAGGACGGCCTGGTCGACCAGGGCGGCAACATCGGTGCCGACAGCAGGAAATTCATGCTGGAGTGGATGGATCGCTACGTCGCCTGGGTGATGAAGCACGCCGCCTGAAGCCTGGGGCGAGATGCCGGGCCGGCGCCCCCGTGAGTGGCAGCAATACGCCCGCGCAATCGCCGATATGTTTGACAGTTTCCATTGCACAAGAATGCCGCGATCTGTACGCTACCGAACAGAGACGACGGATGCTGTGGCGCACAATCGCTACCAGCCTTCCGTCAAATGAGCCCGCCAACGGGAGATTACATATGCCCAGCCTTCACGACCCCAAACAGAATCATCTTCTCGCCGCCCTGCCGCCGGAGGAGTACGCGCGTCTGTTGCCGCATTGGGAACTGGTGCCGATGCCGCTCGGTCACGTACTTTACGAGTCCGGCGTGCAGATGCGCCACGTCTATTTCCCCACCAGCGCCATCGTCTCCCTGCTCTACGTCATGGAGGATGGCGCGTCGGCCGAAATCGCCATTGTCGGCCACGAAGGTATCGTCGGCATTTCCCTGTTCATGGGCGGCGAAACGACGCCTAACCGGGCCGTCGTACAAAGCGCCGGCCACGCCTACCGGCTGAAAGGACAGTTGCTGAAAGACGAGTTCTATCGCGCCGGCCCGATGCAGCACCTGTTGCTGCGTTACACCCAGTCGCTGTTGACGCAAATGGCGCAAACCGCCGTGTGCAACCGCCATCATTCGCTCGACCAGCAGTTCTGCCGCTGGCTGCTGCTCAGCCTCGACCGCCTGCCGTCTAACGAACTGGTCATGACGCAGGAGTTGATCGCCAACATGCTCGGCGTGCGCCGCGAGGGCGTTACCGAGGCCGCCGGCAACGTGCAGAAGGCCGGCTTGATCGAATACAACCGCGGCCACATCACCGTGATCGACCGGGCGGGCCTGGAGAAGCGGGCCTGCGAGTGCTACGCGGTGGTCAAGAAGGAATGCGATCGCCTGTTGCCGAACAAAATCGCGTCGTAGGCCGATTGCGGGGGGCTGTCGTACCCGATTCCGCTTGCCCTCACGCGAAGGATAGCTTTGTCATGTTTTTCGGTAACGGCGTATCCTGACCGACGCACGGGATAATCGAACCAAAAACATGGCGGGGCTCGTTTCTTCGGACGCCGCGCCGGATCAAAAAAGATGCCGAACTACGCGAAAGGCTTTTCCACCTGGCTCCGGCACTTGCGGAAAAATGCCGAAGCGGAGCTTGCCCACTCGCCGCGGGACGAGGTGCTGCTACCGTCTGACGCAGCGCTGCTGCACGAACTCGAGGTGCACAAAATCGAGTTGGAGATGCAGAACGAGGCTTTGCGCCAGACACAGGTCGTTCTCGAGGAATCGCGTGACCGCTATGCCGACCTCTACGAATTCGCGCCGGTCGGCTATCTCACGCTGTCCCGCACGGGCCAGATCGCGGCCATCAACCTGACCGGCGCCACACTGATGGGAGAAGACCGCGCAAAGCTGCTCCGCCGTCGCTTTGCGTCCTTCGTTGGTACCGAGGACCAGGACCGGTGGCAGAGACATTTTCTGCACGTATTTCAGCATGGCGGGAAACAGGTCTGTGAACTCGGCCTTCAACGTCGAGACGGCACAGTCTTCGCTGTCAGCCTGGATTGCGTGCGCACCGAGGCTGGCGACGAGATGCCGATGCTGCGCATTACGCTGACCGACGTCACGGACCACCGGCAGGCCCTCGCACAGTTGCGCACGGCCAACGAGCGGCTGGAAAGCCTCAGCGCGGAACAGGCGGCGCATCTGCGCCAGATCGCCGGCGAACTGACGTTCGCCGAGCAAGGCGAACGCGACCGCTTGTACGAACGGCTGCACAACGATGTGCAGCCCTTGCTGGTGGCGACGCGCCTGTCGTTGAGCGGCCTCAGCACGCGCACGCCGCAGCCGGAGTGCCTGCTCGTTGCCCAAAAAGCTTGCGCGCACATCGGCGAGGTGATTCAGATGGCGCGCACCTTAAGCCATCAACTCAACCCGCCGCTGATTCGCAAGCACGGGCTGATTGCCGCTCTCGAATCTCTGTGCCTATGGGTGAAGGACAACCACGGGCTGGAGGTTGATCTGACCGGCGCGACCGAAGCAGACCCCGATGACCTCGCGCTGCGGCTGCTTTGTTTCAACGCGGTGCGCGAGCTGCTGATGAATGTCGTCAAGTACTCCGGCATGACGCGCGTAACGCTGACGCTGCAACTCGTCGATTGCGACACCTTGCGCATCACGGTCGGCGACCATGGCAACGGCTTCAATCCGGCCATTGTTACGAACGGCTCCGGCCTCGCCTGGATCAAGCGGCGCCTGGGCATGGTCGGCGGTTCGCTACAAATCGACAGCCGCCCCGGTCATGGCACCGTCGCCACGCTATCTACGCCGCTACAGCCGATCACGGTGACGGAAGGCCGGCCGGGATCGGTGCAGGACTACGGGAGAACACGATGCTGAAGATATTGATCGCGGATGACCACGCCGTGGTTCGCGGCGGCTTGCGGCAATTTCTCGCCGATGCCGCCGACTGCCAGATTGCCGGCGAAGCGAGCAGCGGGATGGAGGCACTGGCGCTCGTCGAAGCCGAACACTGGGACCTGCTGTTGCTCGACATTGGCCTTCCCGACGTGAACGGCCTGGAGGTGCTCAAGCGCGTCAAGCAAAAAAAGCCGGCGCTACCGGTGCTGATCTTCAGCATGTACGCCGAGGACGACTATGCGATGGCCGCGCTCGAAGCCGGCGCCGCCGGTTTCCTGCCGAAGGACTGTGTCCCCGGGGAAATCCTCGAAGCGATCAGACGCGCCGGTCGCGGCGAACACTACCTGAGTCCGCATCTCGCCGAGAAACTCCTCGCCGGAAACGCCGGCAGCGGCCGCAAGCAGCCGCACGATTGTCTGTCCGAACGGGAATTTTCGGTCATGCGATTGCTCAGCCGGGGCATGGCGCTCACGGCCATGGGCGAAGCCCTGCACCTGAGTCCGAAAACCGTGAGCACCTACCGTTCCCGCGTCCTGAAAAAGCTGAACCTGAGCAACAACGCCGAACTGACGCGTTATGTGATCGAACGCAAGCTGGATCAATAACCGATGCACAGCCAGAGTAAGGGGCTGCACGTAAGCGCAGGCCAATAGCGCTTGGGGCACGCGCCGACACAAGTTGCGAATCGCGCCGATGGCGTAACTGCCTGGATGGCTTATACATTGGTTATTCCAACAGCAGGGACATCGCGATCATGTTGCCATCCCACCATGACCCCCGCCAGAATCACATTCTCGCAGCCGTGCCGGCGGAAGACTGCGCGCGCCTGTTCCCGCTACTGGAACTGGTTCCGCTGGCGCTCGGCGATGTGCTCCACGAGTCCGGCGGCAAAATGCGCCACGGCTACTTCCCCACCACCGCCATCGTGTCCCGGCTCTACGTCATGGAAGATGGCGCATCGGCCGAAATCGCCGTGGCTGGCAACGATGGCTTCATCGGCATTTCCTTGCTCATGGGCGGCGAGACCACGACCAGCCGGGCCGTGGTACAGAGCGCCGGCCATGCCTATCGCCTGAAAGGACAGTTGTTGAAGGACGAGTTCTATCGCGCTGGCACTATGCAGCGTCTATTGCTGCACTACATTCAGGCGCTGCTGACGCAAACGGCGCAGACGGCCGCATGCAACCGCCATCATTCATTGGAGGCGCAACTCTGCCGCTGGCTGCTGCTGAGCCTCGACCGCTTGTCCTCGAACGAACTGGTGATGACGCAGGAACTGATTGCCAACATGCTCGGGGTACGCCGCGAGGGCGTTACCGAAGCCGCCGGCCACTTGCAGAAGGCCGGCCTGATCGAGTACCGCCGTGGTCACATCACCGTACTCGACCGACCGGGCCTGGAGAGCCGGGCCTGCGAGTGCTACGCAGTGGTCAGAAAGGAGTGCGATCGCCTGCTTCCGGAGGAGGCGATCGCCGCATAATCCGTCACCCGGAAGTGCCTATTGAACGACCGTAGCGCTGCCCTGACGGTAACGTACATCGGACAGCAGGCGACTCAACTCGGTCTTGACCACGGCATAGCATTCGCACGCGCTGGTCTCAAGCCCGCGCCGATCAAGCACCGCAATATGGCCGCGGCGATAGCGAATGAAGCCGGCGCGCTGCAAATTTCCGGCGGCGGCGGTAATGCCCTCGCGGCGCACGCCGAGCATGCTGGCCACCAGTTCCTGAGTCATGACCAGCTCACGCTGAGGCGCCCGATCCAGGGTCATCAGCAGCCAGCGACACAGTTGCTGCTCGACCGAATGGTGCCGGTTGCAGGCCGCGGTCTGAAAGGTCTGCGTCGCCAGCGCCTGGGTGTAGCGCAGCAGCAAACGCTGCAACAGGCCGGCCCGATTGAACTCCCGCAGCAGCAAACGGCGCTCCAGCCGGTAGGCATGGCCGGCGGTTTGCACTACGGCCGAGCTGGGCGTGGTATCCCCGCCCATGAACAGCGAAACACCGACGACGCCTTCGTTGCCCACGCCTGCGGTTTCGGCCGAGGCGCCCGACTCCATGACATAGTGCAGCGAAACGATGGCGGTGGTGGGAAAGTAGGCATGCTGCAACTGTCCGCCCGGCTCGTAGAGCATTTTGCCCAGCGGCAGCGGCACCAGTTCCAGATGCGCGGCCAAGGGCTCGAATTCCGCCGCGGGAAGCGCAGCGAGCAGATAGTTCTGGCTCGGACTATGGATGGACGACATCGGCAATCTTCTATTTCCTGGCGATCAGTTCGACGCCGATGCCGCGGTAGCCGATGAAACGGCAGGACTGGCTGAACATCGGCTCGCCGCTGACTTGAAACTTTTGTTTCGAGCCGTCGGCATTGATGCGGCTGAAAACCAGATCCAGAAAAGGCTCGCGGGCAGCGATGCTTGCCTGCAAGACCTCCCGCTCCGCCTCGTTCCAGCCATCCACCCGGACGTCGCCGCTTTCTCCCACCAAGGTGCCGACCCGGATACCGAGCATTTCCAGCACCGGGCCGGAAACCTTGGTGAAGTTCATGTCTTCGTCCTGCTCCCAGTACCAGTCGGAGGCCAGCTCGGTCAGGCTGCGATAGCGGGCTTCGCTTTCGCGCAGTTCGGCGGTACGCTCCGCCACCGTCTGCTCCAGAACATAGTTGTAAGTCTCCAGCTTCTTGTACAGCAGCCGCACTTCCAGCATGTTGTGGATGCGCGTTTTGACTTCGACCAGATCGAAAGGCTTGCTGACGAAATCCTTGGCGCCGGCCTGCAAGGCGCGCAGCTTGTGGCCGGGCTGGGCGGTGATGACCAGAACGGCGAGATAGCCGTCGTCTTCATTGGTCTTGAGCGCCTCCATGACCTGAAATCCGTCCATGACGGGCATTTGCAGATCAAGCAGAATCAGGTCGTAGCGATTCTTGCGGTGCAGCGCACAGACCTCCTCTGGATTCATGGTCGAGGCAACGCCGGTGTAACCGGCTTCGCGCAGCAACTGCTCAAGCAGCATGACATTGGACGCCTGATCGTCCACGATCAGGATGCGGGCGTTGAGGATATCGGACTCGGTCAGCTTCATGCTTGCTCCAGGCCTGCGGCATTAGCGGATTTCGTTTCCGCGAATTTCAGTGCCACGTCCAGCGTATCCATGAACTCGTTGACCTTGATCGGTTTGGTGAGATAGCGGAAGAATCCGGCCTCCAGACCTTTCTCGATATCGCGCGGTATGGCGTTGGCACTGAGCGCCACCACGGGAATGTGCGCCGTGGCCGGGTCTTCGGCCAGAATGCGCAACGCCTTGAGTCCGCTGATGCCGGGCAGATTGATGTCCATCAGGATCACATCCGGCCGCGAGGCACGCGCTATCTCAACGCCACGACTGCCGTCGCGCGCGCTCAGCAGGCGGATATCGGGTCGGCGGGCGATGAGATCCTCGACCAGCATCAGATTGGCCGGGTTGTCCTCAACGTAGAGAAGGGTATGCGATTGCGCATCGGCGGTTGCCTCAACCCTGGCAACCGACGCGACTTCGGCGACACCGGCGCTGGCTTGCGGCGCGGACGTCAGCTTCAGTTCGATCCAGAACACACTGCCCTTGCCAACCGTGCTTTCCACGCCGATGACGCCGCCCATCCATTCGATCAGCCGCTTGCACACCACCAGGCCGATACCGGTGCCTTGCTCGACATTCGCCTCCTGTCCTAGGCGGTTGAAGGGCTGGAACAACTGCGTCAGCTTGTCCGCGCTCAGGCCTTCGCCGCTGTCCTCGACACAAATGCGAATACGTTCCGGCGTACTCACGATGCAGTCAACGACGACCGATCCGTCGACCTTGTTGTATTTGATCGAATTGGAAAGCAGGTTGATGAGAACCTGCTTCACCCGCGTGCGGTCGGCTTTGACGAAGTACGGAACGGCAAATTTCGGGAAAGTCACGCTGATGCCGCGCTTTTGCGCCTGCGGCTCTATCATGGCCTGACATTCGAGCATGACATCGGCCAGGGATATCGGCTCCAGCGACAAGGACAGCTTGCCCGACTCGATCAGCGCCAGATCGAGAATTTCATTGATGAGTTCCAGCAGATACCAGCCGGCCTGGAGAATCTGATCGATGCTGCGTTTCTGGGCGGGCGTGGGCAGCGGCGAACCGGATTCTATGAGCTGGGCAAAACCGAGGATCGCACTCAGCGGCGTGCGCAGCTCATGGCTCATGCTGGAAAGAAAGTCCGATTTCGCCAGGTTGGCCTTTTCCGCAACGGCCATGGCATCTATCAGTTTCAGTTCGACCTGCTTGCGCACGGAATTGTCGGTGCCGATCAACAGGTAGCCGATGATTTCGCCATAATCGTCGCGCAGCGCCGTGATCGAGACGATGGCCGGAAAGCGGCTGCCGTCCTTGCAGATATAGGTCAATTCGTAGATGTCTTCGATGCCGCGCGACGCCTTGAAGGCCAAGGCCTCGAAGCCCGGCGTGATGGTGGTGGCAAGCTCAAGGCTCAGCGCCTGAGCGCGCGCCATCACTTCCTGCGGATCGTGGATGTCGCTGGGGTTGATCTTGTTCACGACCTCGGCGGCCAGATAGCCCAGCATGCGCTCGGCACCGACGTTGAACAACTGGATGATGCCTTTCTCGTCGGTGGCGATGATCGAGAAATTGGCACTGGTGAGAATGGCGTTCTGCAGGGCGCCGGTTTTCAGCAGTGCTTCCTGACGCCGGACTTCGGTCGTGCCGTCGGCCTTGCTGGCATCGTCGGCAGAGGTGGGACTGTTTCCTGTTTCAGACATCGTCATTTTCCGTGAAAAGCCCACATCGGTCCGTAGGAAGAACTGCGTCTGTCGGGCCGACTACAGAGAATGCGACCTCGTACAGTCGAAAGCCGACCGCGCCGCGCCTGGGACGAAAACGGATAGTTACAATCCTGCCGCCGGCTGTCTGTGCGCTGCCTCACATAGGCCATTTGGATTGCCCATCGACGCGCTGTGTGCGCTAGCGCCCAGACGATGCCGCGATTTCAGTCCAGGGTGCAGGCAATTTCGAGGAGAATCCAAGTGCCGCACACCGCCCCTGCTGCCAACCGTCTGATTGCGGCCTTGCCGGCCAAAGAGCGCAAACGTTTTCTCGCCGGCTGCGAGAAGGTTGAACTGACGCTTGGCGAGATACTGGCCGAACCGGGCGGGCGCATTCGCCACGTCTACTTTCCGACCACAAGCTTCATCTCCCTGCTGACGCCGATCAATGGCTGTCCCAGTCTGGAGGTCGGGCTGGTCGGCGACGAAGGTATGCTCGGTATCTCGCTCGCCCTCGGCGTGGACGTTTCGCCGCTGCACGCTCTGGTGCAGGGCGCAGGCGCGGCGCTGCGCATGGACGCGGCGACGTTTTGCCGCGAACTCGACCAAAGTCCCGCGCTACAACGCCTGCTGAAGCGCTATATCCATGTGGTGATCAGTCAACTCGCGCAAACCATTGCCTGCACCCGTTTCCACGTGGTGGAGGCGCGTCTCGCCCGCTGGATGCTGATGACGCAAGACCGGGCGCACGCAAACAAGTTTCACGTCACGCACGAGTTCCTGGCCTACATGCTGGGCGTGCGCCGCGTCGGCGTCACCAAGGCCGCCACCTCGCTCCATGACCAGAATCTGATCAGCTATAGCCGCGGCAACATCACTATTCTCGACCGCGGCGGCCTGGAATCCGCGTCCTGCGGATGCTACGCGGCCGACAGGGCGACCTACACGCGGACGATGGGTTAGCGACGTTCCGCCAACCCGGCGTCAATATGCGAAAACTGCTCCGGAATATTCTGCGTCTTCTGGCGCTGATGCTCTACCGCGTCCGCACCACCGGCGATGTCGGCGTCTTCGCGGCGCCCCGCCTGCTGATCATTGCCAATCACGAGTCCTTCCTCGACGGCCTGCTGCTCGGCCTGTTCCTGCCGGTCGATCCGGTGTTCGTCGTGCATGGCGGCGTGATCCGCTACTGGTATTTCCGCATCTTCCTGTCGCAGGTGGATTATCTGGCGGTCGACCCGACCAGTCCGATGGCGATGAAGAAGGTGATCCGTCTGCTGGAGTCCGGCCGCCCGGTGATGATTTTTCCCGAGGGCCGCATCAGCGTCACCGGCAGCCTGATGAAGGTCTATGACGGCCCCGCCTTCGTCGCCGCCAAGACCGGCGCCACCATCGTACCGGTGCGTCTGGACGGCACAGTGCGCACCTATTTCGCCCGCGTGTCGGGCAAGGCGCCGCACCGCCTGTTTCCGACAATCACCCTCACCATCCTGCCGCCAACCCAGTTGACGATGCCGCAAGCGCCCAGCGCCCGCCTGCGCCGCCGCAAAGCGGGCGAAGCCTTGCGCCGACTGATGCAGGACATGCTGTTCGCCTCGCAACCGCAGCAATCCCTCTACTCCGCGCTTTGCGACGCCATCGAGATCCACGGCCGCGGCCATCGCCTGGTGGAAGACCTCAAGCAGATCGAATACAGCTACCAGGACTTGCTGAAAATGACGCTGCTGCTCGCCCGCCTGACGCTGCGAGCGGCACCCGAGGTCGGCGCGACGGATCGCATCGGTCTCTTGCTGCCCAACATGGCGCCGACGCTGGCGCTCGTCTTCGGCCTTTCCGCACGCCGGCGGGTTCCGGCCCTGCTCAACACCACGGCCGGCACGGACGGTTTACAGGCGGCCTGCACCGCTGCCACCATCAAGGTGATCGTCACCTCGCGCAACTTCGTTCTGCAAGCCAAGCTGGCCGACAAACTGGCGGCGCTGACGGGCATCCGCCTGATCTATCTTGAAGACCTTCAGGAGACGGCGACGCTAAGCGACAAGCTGTGGCTGGCCGGCTATGCGCTCTGGTTTCCGCGCAGCTTCGAGCGCAAGGCCTCCCCCGAAGACGCTGCGGTGGTGCTGTTCACCTCGGGTTCGGAAGGCCAGGCCAAAGGTGTCGTGCTGCCGCATCGCGCCCTGCTCGCCAACATTGCGCAGATACGCGCGGTGATCGACTTTTCGCCCGACGACAAGGTGCTCAACACCCTACCCATGTTTCATTCCTTCGGTCTCACGGCGGGCGCCCTGCTGCCGGTGCTGAACGGTGCCGGCCTGTTCCTCTACCCATCGCCGCTGCACTACCGCATCATCCCGGAACTGGCCTACGACCGCGGCTGCACCATCCTCTTCGGCACCAGCACGTTTCTGGCGAACTACGGCAAGTTCGCCAACCCCTACGACTTCTACCGCATGCGCTACGTCATCGCCGGCGCCGAAGCGCTGGCCGAATCCGTGCGGCAGTTGTGGTTCGAGAAGTTCGGTCTGCGCATCCTCGAAGGCTACGGCGCGACGGAAACCGCACCGGTCATGGCCGTCAATACGCCCATGGCCTATCGCACCGGTAGCGTCGGCCGTTTGCTGCCGGGCATAGCGTTCCAACTGGTTCCCGTTCCCGGCATCGAGCATGGGGGCGTGCTGCATGTGCGCGGGCCTAACGTGATGGCCGGCTATCTGAAGGTCGACCGTCCCGGTGTGCTGCAAGCGCCCCGCTCCAGCGCGGGCGAAGGCTGGTATGAGACCGGCGATATCGTCGAGATCGACGACGACGGCTACCTGCGCATCGTCGGCCGGGTCAAGCGCTTCGCCAAGGTGGCGGGCGAAATGGTGAGCCTCGAAGCCGTCGAAAAGCTTGCCGCTGCTTCATCGCCGGACCAGTTGCACGCTGTCGTCAGCCAACCCGATGCCCAGAAGGGCGAAGCGCTGGTGCTATTCACGACCGACCCGGCGCTCAAGCTCGACGCCCTCGTCGACAAGGCGCGGGAACTGGGCATTCCCGAGATCGCGGTGCCGCACAAGATCGTGGCCGTGGACAAACTGCCGCAACTCGGCACCGGCAAGATCGATTACCTTGCGCTCACAAAACTGGCGACGACACCCGCTTAAGCGCCGTCGTCCCCATCCTTGCAAAGCAGGATCAGCCGGGCCAGTTCGGCCACCTTCTTCAACACCCTGATGGGGTCGGCGCGCCACTACCAGTTCGGCAATGTGGACATCGACCTCTTCCTGATCATGTTCCCGGCCGCTATCATCGCCGGCTTCATCGCACCGCAGATCGCCAAGCGCGTCAATCCGATGTGGGTGAAGCGCGTCGCGGTGCTCGGCATGCTGCTGCTGTCGTTCAGCCTGCTCGGTTTCTATTGATGGATTGCCGTAACGCCGGCCGGTGGAACCCGCCACCGGCCGAACAACAAGGATACTGACGATGACCACTGCCGTCGCTCCCAATGTCGCCGGAGTCGCCACTGCGCCGCTGCACTCGGTATTCAGCATGTGCGGCATGTGCGCCACCCGCTGCCCGATCCGGGTGGATGTGAAGGACGGCTGCGCCGTCTGGCTTCAGGGCAATCCGAACGACCCCGCCATG
>OBOI01000227.1_pt1 | contig 22361 bp, 17 predicted proteins | sample 1670151 | NCBI WGS metagenome assembly OBOI01 (sample SAMEA104232303, study PRJEB22302) | sediment metagenome | biome: forest; feature: aquifer; material: sediment | place: USA | collected 2011-08-07 | depth 0.01 m | reverse complement strand
GGCGATTTAATAGAGATAAATGAGGAAGTTGACTGGAATCTTGAGGCAGGGGCGATTATGAGGAGGGCCTATGAGAAATGGCAGCCCGCCCAGCTATTCAATAAGGTAAAGGACTACAAAAAAGGATTCCGACTATTGGGAGGGCCGCTTGCCACATTCAGAAGACTTGCCGTGGGTATGGACATGGATCCGGAATCTTCCTACACGGATATGCTGAATGAGTTTGATAAACGGTCTCGCAATCCCATCAAGCCGATGGTTGTAAGCGATGGCCCCTGTAAGGAGAATATATTTAAAGGGAAAAAGGTCGATCTTCTGAAGCTTCCTGTACCCATTATTCATGGTGGAGACGGCGGGCGGTTTATTGGGACCTGGAATATCGGCATCTGCAAGGATTTGGACTCTGATTGGGTCAACTGGGGAACCTACCGGCTTATGGTGCACGATCAGGCAAGCACCGGCGCCTTTGTCCTTCCGCAACAGCATATCGGGATGATTTACAGAAAATATGAAGAAAAGAATCTTCCCATGCCCTACGCTGTGGCCATCGGGCTTGATCCCATGATGAATTTTATTGCTACGACGGGCGTTCCCTACGGGACCAATGAGGTTGATATTGTGGGAGGGATGCGGAATGAGCCTGTCAAGCTGGTCAAATGCGAGACTTTGGATCTACACGTTCCGGCAACCGCCGAGATTGTTCTCGAGGGGGAAATCCTTCCTCATGTGAGAAAGGATGAGGGACCATTTGGAGAATATCCGGGGTATCAGTTAAGCGGCACCGTGGCGCGGCCCGTATTTAAGGTTAAGTGTATGACATACAGGAACGATCCAATTTTAACGGCAGCCTGCATTGGAGTTCCGCCTGACGATTATCATATTGCCGGTAATTTAGGGCAGGCTTCATACTTTAGAAATGCTTTATTGAATGAAGGGATTCCTGTTACGGGGATATTCTTTCCACCGCAGAGCGCGATGCATTTATGCATCGTTGCGGTAAAGACTACCCATGCCAACATGGCGACAAAGGTGGCAAATATCATCTGGGGAACGAAGAATGGCTTTGTCTGTCCCCGCGTTGTGGTTGTGGATGAGGATGTTGATCCTACGGATTTAGATCAGGTGTTGCACGCTTTTGCAACGAAGTGTCATCCGGTGAAGGGGACGACGGTTATTGATAATTCCGGCTTGTCGCCCTTAACCGGCTTCTTATGGCCTGGAGACCGGGAACTTGGGTTGGGGGCAAATGTTGTTTATGACTGCAAATGGCCTAAACAATGGAAAAAAGAGGATGTGCCCACAAGGTCTTCCTTCAATGACACCTATCCGGAGGATATTAAGAAGCGGGTTTTGGATAAATGGAAGAAGTACGGGTTTAAGTAATAGAGATCGAGAAAATAATCTAAATTATAAAAGGAGAGAATCGTGCCACACAAAGACCTGAGAGAATTTATTGCAGCCTTGGATAAGAGCGGTGATTTACAGCGGATAAAGAAGGAGGTGGACTGGAACCTTGAGGCGGGGGCGATAACGAGAAAGTGCTGCGAGGAGGTCGGGCCAGCAGTATTGTTTGAAAAGATTAAGGATTATCCCGATGGATACGGGGTATTTTGCAACGTGCTGGCATCATTCCGAAGGCTTGCCATCGCCATTGACATGCCTCCTGATTCGACATTCACTGAGATCCTTGATAAATATGATGAAGGCAGGAAGAATCCGATCAAGCCAATTATTGTAAGCGATGGCCCCTGTAAAGAGGAGATTATCTTAGGCGATGACGTAGATCTGTATAAATTTCCTTCTCTAGTAATTCATGGCGGGGATGGCGGCAGGTATCTCTGTACATGGCATATAACGATCACGCAAGACCCTGATTCGGGGTGGACAAACTGGGGCATGTACCGGGCGATGATTCATGATAAAAAAAGACTGGGAGGGTTAATGCTCCCTCAACAGCACATTGGCATGATATATGCCAAATATGAAGCAAAAGGGATCCCGATGCCCTTTGCTATTGCCATAGCCCCGGAGCCTGTTGTTACATGGATAGGGACCTGTTGTGTTCCCTACGGCGTAAGTGAGGTGGATGTCGCAGGAGGGGTCAGGGGGGAACCCGTGAGCCTTGTAAAGTGTGAGACAAACGATCTTCTTGTGCCAGCTTCAGCGGAGATTGTTATCGAGGGAGAGGTCCCTCCCTATGAGAGAATGGAAGAAGGACCCTTTGGAGAATATCCAGGTTATCAGACATCCGGCATATCGCCGAAGCCTGTGTATCATGTCAAAGCGATAACTCACAGGAAGAATCCCATCCTGACCGCATCAAATATGGGTATGCCGGTAGATGATTGCGATGTAGCAATGAGCATAGCCCTTGCTTCCGATGTAAGGTCCGAACTGATAAGAGCCGGCCTGCCCATAACAGGCATATATATTCCTCCCGAGAGCTGCATCTTTACCGCTATTATTTCGACAAAGACCCCCTATGCCGGGATCGCCAACAGAATAGCGAGCTGCATCTGGGCAAACAAGAACGGTTCATTTTTGACAAAAGTTATTGTTGTTGAAGATGGTGTGGATCCAACGGATATGAAACAGGTCTTTCACGCCTTTTCCACCGCTCATCACCCGATCAGGGGGACAAGTACGCTATCGCCCACAGTGGCTCATTCATTGATGCCATATCTGTCGGAATATGACAGAGAGCATGGCATTGGCGCCAATGTAGTTTATGACTGCACCTGGCCCAAAGATTGGAGTGAGGCGGAGATACCGAAAAAGGCCTCCTTCCGAGATTTATATCCACAGGAGATACAGAAGCGGGTGTTGCATAATTGGCGAGAGTATGGTTTTAAGGGGTAGTTCACGGGCAGGGGAGAAGATAGATGGAAAAGATTACGGTAAAAATCTGCAGGCATGATCCGGAAGCAGGGGATAAGGAAAAAGTGGAAGAATTTGAAGTCTCCGTAGCGGAAAAGAGCACGGTGCTGGAGATACTTATGCAGATTTATGACACCCAGGATTCTTCCCTGGCTTTTAGCCATGGGTGTAGAGCTAAAAACTGTGGTCTTTGTGCGGTAAATATCAATGGACACCCCCGCTATGCCTGTGTCAGTGCGATAACTGCTGATGCGGAGATAGCTCCTCTCAGTCATCTCCCCTTGATAAGGGACCTGGTTTTTGACCGGGTTCCCTTTTTTGATTATTTGGAAGGCTTCCAGCCTTATATCGTGCGAGAAAAAGAGCCGGATGCAGAGCCGGAGACCGTGGTCCAACCTCCGGAGCATGCCCGGTTAATGAGTTGTCTGGAATGTTTTGCCTGTCTTTCTTCCTGCACCAAGTACGATTATCGGGATAAGTCCTTTGGGGGGCCGCTCGGTTTTGTCAAACTGGCCCAGCTTCATTATGATGTCAGAGATTCTTTGGATCGGGTTTCCCAGGCGCGCGAGATGGGAATAGCGAAGTGTGCTGATTGTTCCGGTTGCACCTGTATCGCAGGTATTCCTCTTAAGCAGATCGTAATTAAACCATTTTTGGAATCGCTCAGTAAATAGCAATAATTTTGATAAGGAGAGCAAAGATGATCGAGATGAGTTGTGATCTTTTATGCATCGGAGCGGGGGGCGCAGGCGTTACGGCCGCGATTACAGCTGGCGATAAGGGCGCCGATGTCATTTTGCTTTCCAAGGACCATATTGGCTATGGCAATACCAGAATTATCGGAGGCATAATGTCCCAGGGAGATCTTGATCCATCCCGGCAGGGAGAAGATTTCTTGCGAGATATGGTCGTGGGAGGAGATTATCTGAATAATCAGAAACTCTGCCGCCTCTTGTCCAGGGAGGCCCATAATGCCCCTATTCTGGTGGAGCGATTTGGCGGGATGGTAAAAAGAGATAGCCATGGTAGAATATCTGCGGAGGTGCTGCTGCAGGCGGGGGGCCACACCTCCCCCCGCAGTCTGATCTTTCCCTCAACCGGTCCGGGGGTAGGACAGGGTTTACGCTACGGGGTTGCCCGGAGAAAAAATATTCGCGCCCTGGAAAAAACGATCGTATTCGACCTTCTCAGGGAAGGGGGGAAGGTATTGGGGGCCGTCTGCTATCAACTCACCTCCGGAGAAATCATCGTTATCAAAGCCAAGAAGACACTTCTGGCCACAGGAGGAGGGGCTTGGATTTATTATCCCCACACTGATGACTCCCGTGTTGCCACTGGCGATGGCTTTACCCTGGCTCTTGATGCCGGCGCTGAGCTGGTTGATATGGAACAGGTGCAATATATTCCTTTTGGTCTTACCCATCCTGCGGGAATGGTGGGAATTATTGTCGGGGAACCTATGACCGCCGGTCCTGTCGGCATTTTAAAAAATATACATGGTAAGGAGATCCTCTCCGGGGTTGCCGCAAAGACCAGAGCCCAAGTATCCAATGCCATTATCCTGGAAGTGGCAAAGGGTAATGGAACAAAGCATGGTGGCTGCCTTCTGGATCTTAAAGCCAATAAAGACCATCCTCAGGGAAAGATTCTTTACCAGTATTTTGCTGAAGGCATATTCAAACCTTTTACGAACCTTGTCAAAGCGGCCTATGGAGAAGCGGCGGCTGTCTGGGAAGAACCATGGGATGTTTATCCCACGGCCCATTTTTTTATGGGCGGGATTGTCATAAATGAACGGGGTGAAGTTAATGGGGTGGAGAATCTTTATGCCTGTGGCGAGGTAACGGGCGGAGTTCATGGAGGAAATAGATTAGGATCGGTTGCGATGACGGAACTGTTCGTATTTGGAAAAAGGGCGGGAGAAGGGGCCGCCGCCGCAATTGCCGGCCACAATTCTCCGGAGGCAGGCAAATCTTTAATCGCTTTTCAGGTTGAGCGGCTGAAGGGCATGATTGGCAAGAAAGGTAAACACCGGGTAATTGAATTAAAGAGGGAGTTGCAAAAGACGATGTGGGAAAAGGTCGGCCCCGCCCGGAAAGAAGAAGAACTTAAAGAGGGTCTGGAAGTTATATCTGTCATCGAAGAGAAGATGAAAGATATAAAAATCCTCGGAACGTATAAATATAATACGGAACTGCTCGATGCCCTGGAGTTGAGGTTTATGCTGCCAGTTGCCAGGAGTGTGGCGCTTAGCGCCTTGGCCAGGAAAGAATCACGGGGCGCGCATGTAAGGCTGGATTATCCAGAGAGGGATGACCATAACTGGCTAAAAAACATCCTTGTGAAAAGAGATGATGCCGACGGGATTGCTGTCCATACCCGGCCGGTAGAATTGACCTATCTCCAGCCCCCGGCGGCGGGCAATTAATTATTCCACTTCCGAATTGCCTCATAAAGGCCCAATCAGATAATTATTATCGATAGAATCGAAGGGTTATAATTTGGCTAGGCATGATTTGTCTCAAAAAAATATTTGTCAAAATAAGACGGCAAGACTAAACTACTCCATTGACGATGTTTATGAGGCGGGAATCGTGCTGGCAGGCACGGAATTGAAGGCATTGCGGGAAGGGAAAGCCAACCTGAAGGATGGTTACGTTCTCGTGCAGCGTGGCGAATTGTTCCTCTATGACATGCACATTGGTCCTTACTCTCACGCTAATCGCGCCAATCATGAACCCCTGCGGGTGCGGAAACTTTTGATGCACAAAAGGGAGATATTGCGTCTTTATGTTAAGTCTCAGGAAAAGGGACTGTCTCTCGTTCCCCTCAGGCTTTACTTTAACAATGGCATGGTAAAGCTTGAATTTGGCGTGGGTAAAGGGAAGAAGCTTTATGATAAAAGAGAGGATTTGAAGAAGAAAGACGACATGCGTTATATGGAGCGTGGTCTCCGATCAAAACAGAGAGACAGCTAATATCGCATCAGTTTACCAACGGACATTAGTTGTTTATTGCCGAGGTTGAGACTGACCCGTTGGTATAAACACATAAACAGTGCCATAATTATCCTTGCCAATTTTCCCCTAATATATTAGAACTCTTGCCGAATGATCATGTAACTATTGGCATTTAAACGTAAACACGTTTAAATGCCACTTCCTGCATCAGGGTTAGGCATGTAGCAGTCTGAGATAATAGACATTCCGCCTTAGTAAAGTCGCAGGTTAGCATATTCAAGTAAAGATCGGATGGAATATGGCCGTACGGGAAATTTCTCTAGGATTGATAGGTTTTGGTACGATTGGCACTGGCGTCATCAAGCTTTTGCAAGACAATGGCGAACTCATAAAGGCAAGGTTGGGGGCAAGGCTCGTCATAAAGATGGTTGGCGATCTGGATTTGCATACCCCCCGTCTCGTTGCTTTGGAACCAAGACTGCTCACCACGGACGTCAAATCGATCATTAATGATCCCGCGATAGATATCATCGTTGAATTAATGGGCGGTTACGAACCCGCGCGCTCTTTCATCCTTGCAGCACTGCATAACAAGAAGCATGTCGTCACCGCCAATAAGGCTCTCTTAGCCACTCATGGTAATGAAATATTCTCCGTTGCGGAGCAACAAGGGGTAAACATCGGCTACGAGGCGAGTGTCGGTGGCACGATACCGATAATCAAGACCCTGAAAGAAAGCCTTGTTGCCAACCGTATCAGATCCATTATCGGCATCGTCAATGGCACCGCTAACTTCGTCCTTACCAAGATGACTGACGAAGGTAAGGCCTTCGACGTAGTCCTTAGTGAGGCGCAGTCATTGGGGTTTGCCGAGGCTAATCCCACCTATGACATTGAGGGGATCGATGCTGCTCACAAGCTGACAATCATGTTGTCGCTGGCTTACGGGAAAAAGGTGGATTTGGAGGAGATATACCGCGAGGGAATTTCTCACATTACTCGACAGGATATAGAATTTGCCAGGGAACTGGGCTATCGGATCAAGCTGCTGGCTATTGCCCGGGAAAACGGAGGGGTCGTTGAGGCACGTCTGCATCCCACCATGATCCCTTTTGACCACCTGTTGGCCAATGTGGGTGCAAACTTTAACGCTTTTCACATAGTTGGTGATGCCTCTGGCCCCATTTTTCTTTACGGTCAGGGGGCGGGCATGCTGCCCACGGCCAGTGCTGTTGTGAGTGACATCGTTGATATTGCACGTGAAATTATGAAAGGCGTATCGTGCCTCAAACCTGCTCGTGCCTATCCTGAGCAAGAAAGTGAAAGCATCGTATTGTTACCGATGGATGAAATATGTACCAACTACTATTTCCGCTTTGCAGCCATTGATCGACCGGGGGTTCTATCGCAGATATCAGGTATTTTAGGAAACAGGAACATCGGCATAGCGGCTGTAATCCAAAAAGGCAGGCGGCAGAGTGGCCCCGTGCCACTGGTCATCACCACTCACAAGGCGCGGGAAAAGGATGTCCGGGAAGCCCTCGTTGAAATTGACAAGCTTGATGTTGTCCTTGATAAAACGATGCTTATCCGCATAGAAGATAATAACTTGTGACAAGACATCAGCAATGAAACATATAATTTTACTGGGCGATGGCATAGCCGACTATGCGATACCGGCTCTGGATGGGAAGACGCCGCTTGAGTTTGCCCAAACCCCCAATATGGACCGTATTGCCCAGGCAGGCACTTTGGGGCTTGTGGATACTATTCCGGCGGGATTCCCGGCTGGTAGTGACGTTGCGAATCTGGCCGTTCTCGGTTATGACCCAGCCCAATGTTATAGCGGACGTGGCCCTTTGGAAGCCGCAAATATGGGCGTGTCAATGGTGCCGGCGGATGTTGCCTACCGATGCAATCTCATCACTTTGGGTGGAGAAACCGGCAGGCGTTTGGTAGATTTTACCGCCGGGCATATCGGCTCCGAGGATGCAAAAAACATCATTAGTGACCTGGACGAAGAACTTGGTTCGGAAGGGATTGCCTTTTATCCCGGTGTCAGCTATCGGCACCTCATGCTTTGGAAAAATGGCGCCAACGAAATGGAAACCAGGCCTCCTCATGATATTACAGGGCAGGAGATTGATGGTTTTTTGCCCAAAGGTAAAGGAGCTCAAACATTAAAGCAATTGATGAGCGCTGCCCAGGACCTGCTGCGCGACCATCCCATCAACCGGCGTTTAAAGTCGGAAGGTAAGAGGCAGGCTAACGCCATTTGGCTTTGGGGGCAGGGGAGAGCGCCACAGATTGTGCCTCTTACAGTCAAATACAATCTTCGGGGAGGAATGATATCGGCAGTTGATCTCCTTAACGGGATTGGTATCTACGCCGGTCTGCGGGTCATTAAGGTGGTGGGAGCGACAGGCTACACGGATACGAATTACCGTGGGAAAGCTGATAAAGCTTTGGAATCACTGCGTGAACTGGATTTTATATTTTTGCACGTGGAAGCTCCTGACGAAATGGGACATGAGGGAAATCTGGAAGGGAAAATCAAGGCTATCGAAGACTTCGACCAAAAGGTCGTTGGTCCCGTCCTGGCCGGTCTACCGAGTTTAGGTGAATTTCGGGTCATGGTGCTAAGTGACCATCCCACACCGGTGTCCCTGATGACGCACGGCACGGGCGCCAGTCCTTTTGCCGTGTACTCATCGTCACAGGAGGAAAATCTTGCTTTGGGTTTGCCATTTGGCGAACGGGCCGCAGGAAAAAGCGGGATAATTGTCTCACCCGGGCATTTACTGATGGGTAATTTTATCGGCAACTGGAGGCGGTTTGTCACTGAAAAACGTCGCTAGGATACGAGTAATCTACGCTGATACTGATGCCATGGGCATTGTCTATCACGCCAACTATATTAAATGGTTTGAAATTGGCAGAGGAGAGCTTTTAAGGCAACTGGGCATTCCCTACGCTGTAATTGACCACATGGGCTATGATTTGCCTCTGACGGAGGTCTCCTGCCATTATAAATCTCCCGCACGTTACGATCAAGTCCTGCTGTTGGAAACGGAAATGGTTGATTTGCGCGGCGCGAGCATAAAATTTTCCTACGTCATGTGGGATGAGTTAAGAGAAAAAGTAATTGTCGAGGGCGAGTCGGTCCAGGCTTGCCTTAATAAACAAGGCAGAGTTGTTCGTTTTCCACCGGAAATTGTTGAAAAAATAAAAACCGCGAGGTAACAGTCATGTCAGGAAAAATCACAAAAAAGGAACTGAAGGAACCAGATTTTCTTCAGGCAGAAGCATCCAAGTTCCTGGTATATTTCGAGCATCACAGATTAAAAATGTTAGTTTTTTTGGTTGCCCTGCTCGTTGTTATGGCCGTCTTTGGAGGTTGGTCGATTTATCGTTTCAATTATAATAAATCCGCTCTCAAACTTTATAATCAAGTGGAAGCGGCATCCCTGGCCGCTGATGGGGAGGAAGCAAATGCCAAGCTGCTGCTAGCCGGCTATCAAAGTGTCAGCGCCAAATATCCTCACAGCAAGGCGGGGCTCTACGCTTATTATCAATTAGGTAATCAGTATTTCGAGCTCCATCAATATGATAAATCGCTACAGTCATATGATGAATTTTTGCAGAAAGCCGATTCCAACAATTTTCTCAGGATTTTTGCCTATACGGGGCAGGGTTATTGTTATGAAGCAAAGAAAGATTATACGAAATCCCTGGGGGCCTTTGAAGAGGCGCTGAAAGTGCCGGAAGGAAAAGAACTGGCGGGACAGATATACAGCGACCTGGCGCGCATATATGAAAAGCTTAATGATATAAAGAAGTCTAAAGAATATTATAGTAAAGCCATCGAAAAAACCAGGGACCGCAATATGGAGGACATTCTGAGACGCAAGCTTGCCGCCCTCAATTAAACCTATGCTTAGATGCCGAGATGCCTACCTGGTAATCGTCCTCGCGATTATCCTGACTATCTTTCCCGCCGGTCCGATTTGGGGACAGGAAGATGAATCGGCCGGTAATGTCTTTGGCTTTGCGGAATTTCTCTATGACGAAGGCGACTATTTCCGGGCCATAGGTGAATATAAGCGTTTCATTTTTCTCCACCCCACCGCTGTCCAGACGGAGAAGGCGGCATTTCGCATCGTCGAGTCTTACTTCCACGCTAAAAGGTGGCCGGAGGCCATTGTTGCTGCCCAGCAATTTCTTGCCAAGTATCCTGCCAGCCCCCTATATTTCCAGATGCTGTACCTCAAAGGGCGGCTGGAAAAGCTTGACAACAAACACGACGAGGCGCTGAATACCTTTAATGCCCTAGTTAAGGCAAGAGTGCCTCAATATAGTGATAAGGCAGTATATCAAAAGGCTCTGATCCACTTGGAACGTTTGGACTGGCAGGGAGCGCACGATTTATTATTGCAGGTTCCTACGGACAGTCCTGTGCATTCCCTTTCCTTCCCATTTGCCGCTGAAGTTGTGGGAGGGGAAACGCTGCCACGCAAATCTCCCCTTGCGGCAGGCCTTTTAGCCGCTGCGTTGCCCGGTGCTGGACATTTGTACGCCGCAAGACCGCGAGATGCCCTGGTTGCCTTCCTGTTGAACGGTACTTTTGTCTGGGGGGTGATTGAACTATTTCGCCATGATGATTATGTGGCGGGTGGTATCTTGTCTTTTTTTGAATTAGGTTGGTATAGTGGCAACATCTACAGCGCAATCAGCAGCGTTCATAAATATAATCGCAATTTAGAGGAGGATTTCATCCGACGGTTGGAAAACAAATACACACTCTCATTTCAGCACGTACAGGGTGTGCCGACGATTACAATAGGGAAGCGATTTTGAAACTATGAGATGGAATAGTACCTTAATTGCACTAACAGTTTCCGTGGTGTTTGTTGTCTGTGCTGCGGCGGAGGCAAGTGAAACCTTTATCCCATGGGATTTCGTTGTTGTAAACAAGGTATTTCAAACGGCTAAGGCACCGCCGTCCTGGCCGACCGTATTTTCAAAATCGGCCTTGTTGGTATACAGTCGTTACATTTCTCCAGTGGACGGTGACCGTTGCCACATGTATCCCACTTGCTCTGCGTTTAGCCGGGAAGCCGTGGAGAAATACGGTTTTTTTAGAGGTGCGTTGTTGACGGCCGATAGATTTATTCATGAGAGCAATGAGCAGGATAGGGCGCCACAGATAATAATAGGAAGACGGTTAAGGTTTCTGGACCCCGTTAGTAATAACGATTTTTGGTGGCGGCAAAGGGAAGGGGATGATTCATCACCATCTCCCTTGACAAGCGTTCGTTAATTAATATCATCTTTCAGCGATAGCTACTAAGCTGCCTGGTTGGGAGGAACATGGAGACAGATTATTATAAAACGCTAGGCGTTGCAAAAGATGCAACCAGCGACGACATCAAAAAAGCCTACCGTAAATTGGCTTTAAAGTACCATCCTGATAAAAACCCCGGCAATCAGGAAATGGAAGAAAAATTTAAAAAGATGAGTGAAGCTTATGCCGTCTTGAGTGACGCCAAAAAGCGTCAGGAATACGACCGTTTTGGATCCGATGGTTTCAGCCAACACTATAGCCAGGAGGATATCTTCCGCGGTTTCGACCTTAATGAAATCTTGCGTGGCTTTGGTGTTGGGGGGGGGCAGGGCAGAAGGCAATATTCGACATACCAGCAAGCTGGTGGTGACCCTTTTGCGGATTTCTTTGGCGGTAGCGCCCAAAATTCCCGGGTACGGTCCCAAAAAGGCGATGATCTCGAATATAACCTGACCATATCCCTTGAGGAGACTGTGCTAGGGGCAGAAAAGAAAATTGCCCTCAATAAGGCTGGCAAGGTAGAAGAAATCAACATAAAGATACCCAAGGGCATCAATACAGGCAAGAAATTGCGTCTGGGCGGCAGAGGGCTTCCCGGCAGCCATGGCGGTCCCGCCGGGGATCTTTACCTGAATATCACAATTCAACCTCACCCCATCTTTGCTCGTGACGGTAATGATATTTACCTGGAGAAGGATCTAAAATTTTCGCAGGTGGTCTTGGGCACAAGCATTGATGTTCCCACGATAGATGGCGCGGTGAAACGGCTGAAGATTCCTCCGGGAACCCAGAATAACACGAAGATCAGAATGAAGGGCTACGGCGTGCCACATTTCAAGGGCGTAGAGCGAGGCGACCAATATGTAAAAATCATGGTAACTGTACCAAAGGAACTCACTGCCTCCCAACTGGAACTGGTGAAAAAATTAGCAGAAGAAGGAATATAAAATAATTTCAGTATGTTGTATTGTTTGAAGAGAGACATTTAGGTTTTGAACCCCCTGCCTATAAGTCACGAAATGTCTCATAAGGTATCTTATGTAAACTTAGCGTAAGATAATTAAATGAAACAGGTGGAGCCGGCCCCTAACAACGTGTCGGCTTCTCTTTTTAATTCTTCAGATATTTGGATTTTATTGTGTTCCCCCAGATAAACCAGGACATCGTAATTGACAGATAAAAGGCGCAGGTTGGCATCATACTTACCTGGATATTTTCTTAGCAATTCTCTTAGCATTGTCAGGGTATTATCATCTGAGGCTGACGCGCTGACAGAGAAGCAAGCTGAAGATACGGAATTTATGGATGCGTCATCCAGCAGTTGAGCGTCAGCAGCAATTATCTTGAAGCTATCTTCCCCTATATCCAATACCCCTTGAATCAATATCGGATTTTCCCCATGGAGCAAAGCCGATACCCTGCGATAAATATCGGCAAAAAAAATGACGGTGGCAGAACCTTTAAGGTCTTCAAGCGTCACATAGGCCATGAGTTCCTTTTTTCTGGTTGTAACTTCCCGAATGTTGCTTACCACACCGGCCAGTGTGACTTCTTCCTTATCCTTCTTATTTGCCAAGCTTTCTGAATCACTATTTGTGATCCCACTGAGTTGCTCAATGAAACGGGCAAGGGGGTGCCCGGTTATATAAAATCCTAGGGTTTCCTTTTCGTAGGCAAGTAATTCCCGGTCATCCCATTCCGATACATTATCAGCCAGAGATTCGCCGCTTAAACTTGAATGTTCTACATTATCATTTGTGCCGTAAAATTCGGAAAACATTGATGTTTGTTTACTTGTTATTTCTTTGCGACGTTTCTGTGTCAATTCGATGATGCCCTCAAAGGACATCATCAGCCGACGCCGGAGATAACCCATGGAATCAAAGGCACCACACTTAATAAGGCTCTCCATTACCCGCTTATTTGCCTTTGACAAATCAACTTTCAAGCAAATATCACTAAAATCAAGGAATTTACCATTTTTGAGGCGTGCCGCTACAATCGCTTCTATCGCACCGATGCCGACGTTTTTCACGCCGGCTAACCCAAAACGGATTCCCCCTGCCGCAACGGTAAAATCGCGGTCCGATTCGTTTATGTCAGGTGGCAGCACCTTGATGCCCATTTCCTTGCAGCCGCTGATGTGCTTGATAATCTTGTCGCGGTTGTCCTTTTCACTGGTGAGCAGGGCGGCCATGAATTCCACTGGATAATGGGCTTTAAGATAGGCGGTTTGGTAGGAAATCATCGCATAGGCGGTGCTATGTGACTTATTGAACCCATATTCGGCAAAGGATTCCATTTGTTCCCAAATCGTGTGTGCCTTGTTATCCGCAATTTTATTTCGTTTGGCGCCTTCCAAAAATTTTGGTTTTTCCTTCTCCATGGCCGCCGCCTTTTTCTTGCTCATCACCTTACGCAGGGTGTCAGCTTCCGCCATGGTGTAATTGCCGATATTTACGGCAATTTGCATAACCTGTTCCTGGTAGAGAATGATGCCGTAGGTCTCGCTTAATATTTCCTGAAGTTGGGGCAGTACGTATGAGATTTTAGTTTTTCCCTGTTTGCGGTTGATAAATTCCGGTACCATACTCATGGGGCCGGGGCGATAAAGAGCGATCAGGGCAATGATATCTTCGATACAATCCGGTTTCAAGCCGACAAGAATCTCTTTCATCCCGGAGCTTTCCAACTGGAAAACACCGTCCGTATCTCCCCCTGACAGCAGTTGGTAGGTTGGCCCATCATCAAGGGGCAAAGTGTCAATATTCAGGCTCTTTCCCCTCCCCTCTTTTATGAATCGCAGTGCATTCTTGATAACTGTTAAGGTTTTCAGTCCCAGAAAATCGAATTTGGTGAGTCCCACGTCCTGAATGTCGTTCATGGTAAACTGGGTAACAACATCGCCCTTGGGAGAACAAAGAGGGACCCTTTCCACCAGGGGCACATCGGATATAACCACGCCCGCAGCGTGTGTGGAGGCATGACGGTTCAAACCTTCCAAAGCTCGAGACAAAAGCAGTAATTTACTTATGCGGGGATTTTTCCCTTCCTCTTCTTTTAACCGTGGCTCCCTCTTGATTGCCTCATCAAGGGTGATATTCAAGACGTTCGGTATCAGTTTGGCAATGGCGTCCACCTCGCCGTAAGGGATGTTTAGAGCTCTGCCAACATCCCTAATAACAGCCCGTGCCTGCATCTTACCAAAGGTGATTATCTGTGAAACTTTGTCGCTGCCGTATTTGTTGGTCACATATTTGATTATTTCATCTCGTCCCTCCTGGCAGAAATCGATATCAATATCGGGCATGCTTATGCGGTCGGGATTAAGAAACCTTTCGAAAAACAGCTTATAGCGAATAGGATCGATATTAGTTATGCCAATTGCGTAGGCTACCAGGCTTCCAGCAGCGGAGCCGCGTCCAGGACCAACGGGAATGTCATTATTTTTGGCATAATTCACGAAGTCGGAGACAATAAGAAAATACCCGGCAAACCCCATGGATTTTATGATTGCCAATTCTTCAGCCAACCGTTTTTCATACATATCCTTGAGGTTGGGTGACGAACCCTCCTTTAACAACAGGGGCAATAATCTCTCCAAACCTTTTTCAGCCATTATTTTCAGGCATTCATCAAGGGTTTGCGCCGTGTTTGTTTCAAAGTGTGGCAGGAAGAAGCGCCCGAATTCGAGTTTTAGGTTGCATCTTTCAGCTATTTCAACAGTATTATCAAGAGCATCTTGGCAATAGTTAAACTGTCGCTTCATTATATCAGGTGATTTAAAATAAAACTCGTCTGATCCAAAACGCATACGATTTTTATCTTCAAGGGTCTTGCCAGTTTGAATGCATAGCAGGACTTCATGTGCTTCCCGGTCTCTTTGATTAAGATAATGGCAATCATTGGTGGCTACCAGCGGAATGGACAGCGAGCGGCTTAATTCAATCAAGCCGGCATTAACTTTTGTCTGCTCCGGAAGGCCGTTTTCCATCAATTCCAGATAGAAATTATCAGCGCCAAACAAATCCCTGTACTCGACCGCGGCTTTAGTCGCGGCATCCAGGTTATCTTTGAGGACATGAGCGCCGATTTCGCCATGCAGGCAAGCGCTCATTGCTATGAGGCCTTGATGGCACTCGGCGAGGAGTCGCATATCAACACGGGGGCGGTAATAAAATCCCTCCAGATAGCCAGCTGTCGTCAATTTCATGAGGTTCTTATAGCCCTGCATGTCCTTGACAAGTACCACAAGGTGGCGAGCCGCTTCCCCGATTGCGCTGGCGGTTTTGGTGAAGCGGCTTTCGGGAGCTACATAGAGCTCGCAGCCAATGATGGGTTTGATGCCCTGTTTGTAGGCCTTTTGGTAAAAATCCACCGCGCCGAACATATTGCCATGGTCTGTCATGGCCACGGCAGGCATTTTATACTCCCGGGCTTTTTTAAAAAGCTCCTCCAGACGAATCGTACCATCTAAGAGGCTGTACTGAGTATGGACGTGTAAATGAACAAAACCAGCATGTTTCATGCTCAATCAATCCAGTAATTAGGAGCTTCCTTGGTGATGATCACGTCATGGACGTGACTTTCCTTGAGACCGGCGGCTGTAATCTTTACGAACCTTGAGTTTTTGCACAACTCACGTATGGTGGCACATCCGACATATCCCATCCCGGCCTTAAGCCCACCGATCAGTTGGAAAATGCTGGCGGCCAAAGAACCGCGGAAAGGCACCCTTCCTTCGATTCCTTCCGGTACGCTCTTGATATTTTCTTCAATATCGTCCTGATAATATCGGTCCCGGCTACCTAATTTCATCGCTTCCATAGAGCCCATCCCACGGTAAACCTTATAACTCCTACCCTGGTAGAGTATCGTTTCACCGGGGCTTTCCTCGGTACCGGCAAAGAGGCTGCCGATCATCACACTGGTTGCTCCGGCCGCCAAGGCCTTTACTATGTCACCGGAATATTTTATGCCCCCATCGGCGATTACGGGAATGTCATACTTTTGGGCCATCTTATAAACGTCCATAATGGCGCTCATTTGTGGTACTCCGACACCGGCGATTATTCTGGTGGTGCAGATTGAGCCAGGCCCAACGCCAACCTTGACGGCGTCGACACCGGCCTTGATGAGGGCCTCCGCCCCTTCTGCGGTGGCGACATTGCCGGCAATCAGCTCGCAATCAGGAAAAGCCGATTTGGTCCTGCGAACAGCCTCCATTACCGCTGCGGAATGTCCGTGAGAAGTATCGATGACAATCACATCTGCGCCGGCGTTAATTAGTGCTTCGACGCGCGCTTCGCGGTCGAGAATTCCCACTGCCGCACCTACCCTTAGTCTGCCCATTGAATCTTTGCAAGAGCGCGGATATTTCCTGATTTTTTCTATATCCTTAATGGTAATCAACCCCTTTAAGTTATAATCATCATCTACTACCAGGAGTTTTTCAATCCGGTGTTTGTGAAGCAGTTGCTTGGACTCATCAAGAGAAATAGACGCCGAAACGGTCACCAGATTGTCTTTTGTCATTACGTTAGCCACAGGTTGATTCAGGTTAGTTTCAAATCTCAGATCCCTGTTGGTCAAAATTCCGACAAGTCGCCCGTTCTTTACTACGGGGACGCCTGATATACGATACCTGTTCATCAGCTCCAGGGCATCCAATACCTGCCGTTCAGGACCGATGGTAATAGGATCCACTACCATGCCACTTTCGGATTTTTTTACTTTATCTACCTCCGTCACCTGCCGTTCGATGCTCATATTACGATGAATGATCCCGATACCACCTTCTTGCGCCATGCAAATGGCCGTTCCGGATTCCGTAACCGTATCCATGGCGGCACTGACGATTGGTATATTAATGGCGATACGGTTAGTTAGCACAGTAGTAGTGTCAACATCCCTGGGAAGGACGGCGGAAGCCGCTGGCACAAGGAGAAGGTCATCAAAGGTAAGGGCCATCTCGATATTTTTATCTGACATGCAAAAATCCTCCACTTGATAAAAAATATTATTTATTTACTAATGATAATTTTTTATTTTATGTAATAATGGTGATTACTTAGGGAAATGAAATAGCTGTCCCGTCCCGCATCTTGTTCTATGTGTTGCGCAATTTGGTAGTAAGCGGCCCGGGAAAAGCGGGCTACAATGCCACGTCCGGCCAGGGCGCCATAAAGGGTATTACCTTCGCCCACGTGCAAAGATGAGGGATCAAGCACTTCCCGGCTATCGTCAGGCATGTACAAGTAAATAACATCCTCCCCTCCTCCCTCTGTGCATGCGAAGGATACGGACTTAATTACATAGGGCGTGTCTTCCACCTCTATGTAGGCCCGTTCCTCGCCTAATTCGACCAGATACCTACCCGACTCCTCCCGTTTTAAGTGGCGGTACAGCTCTTGCCAGATATCTTTGCGAAACATTGCCGCGCCATGATAATGCCAGACGCCCTCCTTGTCCACCCGGATGCCGCTGGGAATTTCGTTTTTATCCATACAGCTTACCTACCTTTCGACACCCGTTGGATGCTAACAATAATAAGCAATTGCTTCAAGTATTTTCTGAATCTATTTTCTGTTGCCGAGATAGTTTTGTCGAATATTGATAGTCCAAGGAATTACGTAATCACTTCGCATTATCCCCGTTTTCGTTCCAAAGAAGCTAAAATTTCCTTCTCTTTCTCAATTTCTTCCGAACAATATGTCCAGATGTGATAGCTTTCAAGTATCAGGATGGTGAGCCCACTGGCACAGACAGCCCAGAAGTTTTCTTTAAGTGCGCCCGCCAAATGATAGAATGCGTAAAAACCCGTTAGGTATCCCACGTGGCTCAATGCCCCGGCCTTGCCGGAACCGCTCATCATCCGTGAAAGGATGAGGATAATGGCTGAAAAAAGATAAAGGATAAGAAAGGCGCTGATAAGATCAGGCGGAGGGCTCGGTCCGAATTTTGCGGCCAAAGGGGCGCTGAGATTTGCAAGAAAGGCGAAATCGTTAACGGCGCCAATGGTTATAATGATGAAAAGGGCAAGTATCAACAATTCCATCGTGAAAGTATTTTGCAGCCTGCTGATGTTATTTAAAGTCCTTTCCCGGAGCTTCTCAGGGGAGAAATCTGCGTCCGAAGATGCCGTTGTTTTAGGCATATTTGATCCCACCTGTTCCGAACCGGGGAAATAACGGGCACTATACTAATCCTTTACAACGCCTCATTCTAGGAAATTACCATTAATTAGTCAATTTAAATGCCAACTGTGTTGACTTTCAAAATAATAATACGTACTATTTACCAACGTGATAGGGTCGGGAAGCGGGTAAGATTCATAGCGTTTTGTTGCCTGAAGCCTTGAGACCTGGCTTAGTATCTTTTATACCGGCAGAACCAGAACCGTGAAAGCTGCAAGTATGCATGAGCAATTGCCAGACATATGTCGTGTCCTTGTTATTGATGACGAGGCTGTTATCAGAGAAGGAATGCGCCGGATTCTTGAGGGCAACGCCGTCCAGGTTGAATCTGTTGCCAGTGGCAGGGCGGCGATTGAAAAAATACAAGTGAAAGATTTCGACGTCGTCATTACAGATCTCAAAATGCCGGGAATGGACGGTTTGGAAGTGCTGAGCGCAATTAAGATCCTCCAGCCAGGCGTACCTGTTATAATTATCACTGGCTATGCGACGGTTGACACTGCCGTTGAGGCCATGAAAAGCGGCGCCTTTGATTATATCGCCAAACCTTTTGCTCCGGAACAGATTATCGAAAAAGTTAAAAAAGCCATTGCCACCAAAAGCGCAATTGCGGAAAATAATCGCTTAAAAAAAGAAGTCCAAACACATCACGGGTTTGACAATTTTATTGGCGAGAGTCCCGAGATGCAGAAAGTTTACCACCGCATCATGCAAGTAGCACCTACCGAAAGCACGGTTTTAATCACTGGTGAGAGTGGAACGGGCAAAGAACTTGTTGCCCGTTCCATACACGGTAAAAGCAACAGACATGAACATCCTTTCGTCGCAGTGGATTGTACCGCGCTGGCGGAAAACTTGCTGGAAAGCGAATTGTTCGGTCATGTTAAGGGGTCTTTCACGGGGGCCGTGCAGAGCAAAGCGGGGCTATTTAAGGTGGCGGACGGCGGGACCCTCTTTCTTGATGAAATATCCAACATAAGTCTTACTACCCAAGCAAAACTTCTCCGGGTATTACAAGAACGAGTAGTTACCCCCATCGGAGACATTCGCCCTATTCCCATAGATATTCGCCTGATTGCGTCAACTAACAAAAATTTGGGGACTATGGTTGCCGAAGGAACCTTCCGGGATGATCTTCTATTTCGCATTAATGTCATACCGGTAAACCTTCCTCCTCTCCGGGAGAGGAAAGGAGATATCCAGATTTTGATTGACTACTTCCTGAAAAAATATTGCGAAGATATGGGGAAGGAAATATGTGGATTAACGCCTGATGCTTTGGCATTCCTCGAGAACTACAATTTCCCCGGCAATGTAAGGGAATTAGAAAATATCGTCGAAAGGTCCGTAGTGTTATGTGAAGGGGATCTCATCAATAGGTGTGATATGGAGCTCCTTTATGAAAGAGAAGAGAGATATGCGGCCCATGATTTTATCCCTAAAAGTCTTGAAGAACTGAAGGAAACAAAAAAACAGTTGCGAGAGCAGGCCGTGGAGCCTATTGAAAAGGCCTTTGTCATGAACGCGCTTAAAAGAAACAATTGGAATATCTCTCATGCTGCTGAGGAAACAGGAATGTTGCGGACGAATTTTCATGCACTGATAAAAAAATTAGGCATTTCCGTAAGGGAAGAACAAAAGCATCATCTTTGATTTTCTTTAAGTTTTTCTACTTCCGATAAAGCCTCTCGGAGCTGGCGCACAAGTCCCCCGATATCCATGGCAAGTTCGGCAAGCTCACCGTAAATACATGGAATGTCACTAGGTTGCAATTTACAATTAGCTTTTTCCGTAAATTGTTTAAGTTTCCGTATTGGCTCGAATACGTGGCGCCTGAGCAAGGCGGCGGCGCCGCCAATGGTCAATAATAATACCATGAGGCTGAATAGTACCATACGGCTGCGCATCAGTGCCAGTGTCTTGAGAAGCGGTTCTCCTGATAAACCGATATCAAGAGTTCCCAGGATTTTCTGGTTAGCATTATGTATGTGGCAGCCAGCATTGTAGCATACCGATTCGTTGTAAATAGGGGCTGTGATGGCGATAATCTGCGCTCCCCGTCCATTGGTAAAGTGGCGGGCCTGTTCCATGGCGCCCAGCGTCGAGGCTGGAATGGCACCCGAGTGGCAACCGATGCATCCTGCCGTTTTCTTGTCAACAAGCCGCTTATATTCTGCTGGGTCAGCGGAGAACATGATAAGCCCCTTCTTGTTGAAAATACGCACATGTTCCACGCCCTTCTGCTGGCCAATATTACTAATAATATTACTCAACATATCGCAGTCGTATTTAAGCATGGCATAGCGCGTGGACTTAACGATAGTGTCGGCCAAATTGGTTTCATGTCTCACGGCATCGTTGATCATATCTGTTTTCATTACCGTATAGAGTAAAATACAGCATATAATTACGAAACCGGTTACTGCCACTGCCACTGGCACAATAGCCCTAGCTGCCAATGATTTTAGAAACATGATGAACCTCCCCCAGCTTTGGCATGCTTGTCACCGTTCTACCAAAGAAGACACCCCCTACCCTTTCGAGTCTCGTCGGAGTCCCACCACCGTTTAAATAAGCGGTTTATTCCTCACTAGCTGCACAACCAGGCAAGGGGTTTAACTGGTCTGCTCTGCCGACGTAGGCTACCGCGGGCTGCATCGCATCATCAACTGATGAGTAGTCTGATGTTTTTACAACACTTTCCCTGGCAAGGGCTTTTTCATCCTCTGCCTTCCAGCTATAGACTATCGGCAGTCTATAGAGGATGAATCGATAAACCACGATGTAAATGGTAAAAATAGTCACCGTAATCGCTACCTCTCGCCATGAAGGCACAAAGCGTTCCGCCATTTTCCAGTTAAAGGTTATTAATGCGGTGTTAAACCGATTGAGGGCCACGCCGAAAATAGTCATAAGAGCGGCAATGCGGATGAGGCCAACCTTTTTGTTTTTGATGGCAAAAGTTAATAGTACCAGCGGTAGAAGAACGCCGACAGTAATTTCGAATACGTACCATAAACCCCAGCCGCTTGCGATGTATTCCCATTTGTTATCATGGGCTATACTGATAAGTTTCATGGTAAAATAAGTCGCTAGCCCCATCGCAGCGCCTCTGGCAAGTGTTATCGTAAATTTATCAAGATTGTTAATAAAATTGTTATCACAGCGCCATGCCATAGTTTTGCTTACGATAGTGCTGACCACAATTACCATGCAGAGCCCGGCCGGCATCGAAGAAACGAAGAAGTTAAGCCACTGGTACGAGGCGGAATACCAGAGGGGATGGACCTTGCCCGGTGCGTAGGTAAAAAGGGCTCCCAGCGCGCCCTGATGGAGGGTGGAAAGAATGATCCCGGCGACAGTGAGTCCTAATGTAATATTGTGAATGGCTCTCTTGCCCATGGGAAAACCGATCCATTCGAAGAAAGATTCTGATACTTCGGCGATCTGAACGGAGAGATAAGTTGCCACATGCCAGGCCACGAGAAAAAGTACTGCGGCAGGGCCGAAGGAGAAGAACATGGGATAAGGAAGACGCCAGGGCTGCCCCAGATCGGCCAGCAAAAAACATACTGCAAAAAAATAACCGAGTAGTCCGTTTAATAACGCAAGTCTTTCAATCGGTTCCAGATCATGACGTCCAAATATTTGTACTGCCGTACCCAGTTGGAAGCCGGATGAGGAAAGCGGTACCATGGTAAAAAGGCCAAAGCCGAGAAACAATCCCCAGGGGTAGTCGTACGAGCTGTCAGTGGCCCAGGACAGGCCGAAGAGGAAGCGGCCAGCCAAAACGGGAACACCGATAGTAAAGATTATGGCAAAGAGCCAGTTAAAGGGGTTGCGCAACGCCTGGGAAATATATTGTTGCGTGGTCAGGCCAAGCAGTAGTTTTTCTTTCAGACTCCACCTTGTCTTTCCTGGCGCTTTGTACGGAGAATCGATTATTACCATCTCTGGCGTCTTCAGCTTTTTCATGGCTCGGCA
>OBOI01000226.1_pt1 | contig 22462 bp, 18 predicted proteins | sample 1670151 | NCBI WGS metagenome assembly OBOI01 (sample SAMEA104232303, study PRJEB22302) | sediment metagenome | biome: forest; feature: aquifer; material: sediment | place: USA | collected 2011-08-07 | depth 0.01 m | reverse complement strand
TTGTTCGTTCAATTGATTTTTCTTTGCCTAATTGGGCAAAGGGTTGTAAAAATGGCCCTTTGTCTGTCACTACGCCGAAGGGCTGCCGTAGCAGAGAGCCAACCTTCCTTGTTTCCATTAATCCTAAGTAGTCCACACCCCAGGTGATAGCATGTCCAAGACCGTCCTGCAACTGTATCGTCAAGCCAGCGAGCAGATGGAGTTCTGTTTCCATATCGAGAGTTCCCACCCCTTGAGCCCCGCGGAGCTGACCCAGATGCGGTTGCTGCTGGCCGACGGTTTTATCGCGGAGACGGTCACCGTCACCCCTCACCTCTCGGGACCACGGGTGGTGGAGGTGGGCCCCAGGCTCAACTTCGCCACCGCCTGGTCCTCGAACATGGTCTCCATCTGCCAGGCCACCGGGCTGACCACCGTTAGCCGAGTGGAGCGCTCCCGCCGTTACCAGATTGCCCAGGGAGATGATCGCGAGGCCTTTATCCACAGCCACCACGACCGCATGACCGAGTGCCTCTACCCGGCCCCTTTGACCACCTTCGAGACCGGGGTGATCCCGGAGGCGGTCTACGAGGTGCCGCTGCAGGAGGTGGGGCCGGAGGCCCTGTCGGCCATCCCCGGTATCTCCATGGACGAGTGGGATCGCAACTTCTACTACGATTACTTTGTCACCAAGCATCGGCGCAACCCCACCATCGTCGAGATCATGGACCTGAACAACGCCAACAGCGAGCACTCCCGCCACGGTTTCTTCCGCGGCCGCCAGGTGATCGACGGCGAGGAGCAGCCCGAGAACCTGATGGAGATCGTCAAGTCCCCCCTGACCGCCAATCCCGAGAACAGCGTCATCGCCTTTAAGGACAACTCCAGTGCCATCATCGGCCGGAGCTGCCAGGTGATGACCCCGGCCGTGCCGGGCGAGCCCTCTCCCTTGGGTCTCCATGAGGCCACCTACCATATCCTGTTCACCGCCGAGACCCACAACTTCCCCACCGGCGTCGCCCCCTTCCCTGGCGCCGAGACCGGCACCGGCGGCCGTCTGCGCGATGTCCAGGGCACCGGCCGCGGCGGCTTTGTCGGCGCCGGCACGGCCGCCTACTGCGTGGCCAACCTCCACATCCCGGGCTATGACCTCCCCTGGGAGGAGCGCTACCCCTGTCCCGCCAACCTGGCCACCGCCCTGGAGATCGAGATCGAGGCCAGCAACGGGGCCTCGGACTACGGCAACAAGTTCGGCGAGCCCCTGATCCAAGGGTTTACCCGCTCCTTTGACCTGCGCCTGGCGGATGGTGAACGGTGGGGCTTTTTGAAGCCGATCATGTTCACCGGCGGCATCGGCCAGATCGATGACCGCCATCTGGAGAAGAATGAAGCCCTGACCGGGATGCACATTATCCAGGTGGGGGGCCCGGCCTATCGGGTGGGCTTTGGCGGCGGTGCCGCCTCCAGCATGCTCCAGGGCGACAACGTGGCGGACCTGGATTTTAACGCGGTCCAGCGCGGCGACGCCGAGATGGAGCAGAAGATGAACCGGGTGATCCGTGCCTGCAACGAGATGGGAGACAAGACCCTGATCGAGGTTATCCATGACCAGGGGGCCGGCGGCCCGGGGAATGTCCTCAAAGAGCTGGTGGAGAAGGCAGGCGGCAGGATCAACATCCGCCGCATCAAGGCCGGTGACCCCACCATGTCGGTGCTGGAGATCTACGTGGCCGAGTACCAGGAGAGGAACGGCTTTCTGATCAGTCCCGCGAACCTGGAGCCATTTCAGGCCATCTGCCAACGGGAGAAGGTCAACTGCGAGGTGTTGGGCCAGGTGACCGGTGACCTGCGTTTCGTGGTGGAGGACGAATGGGATGGCTCGACCCCTGTGGACCTGGAGTTGAACGAGGTGCTGGGCAATGTCCCCACCAAGACCTTTACCGACAGCAGAATCCGTGCACCTTTGGCCCCGCTGCTCCTGCCCCAGGGGTTGACCGTGCGCCAGGCCTTGGCCAATGTCCTGCGCCTGCTCGCCGTGGGATCCAAGCGCTTCTTGACCAACAAGGTGGATCGCTCGGTGACCGGGCTCATCGCCCGTCAACCTTGCTGCGGTCCCTTGCAGGCCACGGTCAGCGATGTGGCGGTGGTGGCCCAGAGCTATTTCAGTATGAGTGGCGGGGCCTGCGCCATCGGCGAGCAGCCCATCAAACTGATCGCCGACCCCAAGGCCGGGGCCAGGATGGCGGTGGGCGAGGCGGTGACCAACCTGGTGTGGGCTCGGGTGGAAGGCCTGAAGCAGGCCAAGTGTTCGGCCAACTGGATGTGGGCCCCGAAACTGGCCGGCGAGGGGGCGGCCTTGTACGACGCCGCCTGCGCCATGCGCGAGGTGATGATCAGTTTGGGGGTGGCGGTGGACGGGGGCAAGGACAGCCTCTCCATGGCCACCAGGGTAGGGGAGGAGACGGTGAAGTCCCCCCGCGAGCTGGTGATCTCCCTCTACGCCACCATGGATGACATCCGCCGGGTGGCCACCCCGGACCTCAAGCACCCCGGCCACTCGGTGCTGCTCGCGATCGATTTGGGTGGCGGCAAAAATCGCCTGGGCGGTTCGGCCCTGGCCCAGACCCTGAAACAGATCGGCGCCGAGCCGGCCGACGTGGATGACCCGGCCCTGCTGGCCCGGGCCTTTGCCGCCATCCAGGGTCTGTTGGACCGCGATCTGATCCTGGCCGGCCATGACCGCAGCGACGGCGGCCTGATCACCACCTTGCTGGAGATGGCCTTTAGCGGCAACTGCGGCCTGGAGATCGATCTGGCTGGCGAGGGGTCACCCCTGGCCCAGCTCTTTAGCGAGGAGCTGGGGCTGGTCTTTGAGGTCGAGGAGGCGGGCCACCAGGCCATCATGGCCGAGCTTGACGCCGCCGGGGTGCCCAGCCAGTGCCTGGGCCGGACCCTGATCGACAAGCGCATCCGCGTGCGCTGCGGCGGCGAGGTGGTGTTGGCCGAGGCGATGCAGCCCCTGCGGGCGGAGTGGGAGGAGACCAGCTTCCAGCTGGAGCAGCGACAGATGAATCCGGCCTGTGCCCGGGAGGAGAAGGAGGTGCTCTTCGATCGGCAAGGACCGGTCTATCACCTGCCCTTCACCCCGCAGCCGACCGCGCCGGCCATTCTGGCGCGATCCGCGAAGCCAAAAGTCGCCATCCTCAGGGACGAGGGGAGTAACTCGGACCGCGAGATGAGCGCCGCCTTTTTGAGCGCCGGCTTTGAACCCTGGGACGTCTCCATGACCGACCTGTTGGCCGGCCGCATCACCCTGGAGGGTTTCCGGGGGTTGGCGGCGGTGGGGGGCTTCTCCTACGCCGATGTCCCGGAGAGTGCCAAGGGGTGGGCCGCCACCATCAAGTTCAACGAGAGGCTGGCCGCCATGTTCCACGCCTTTTACAACCGGCCGGACACCTTTACCCTGGGGATCTGTAACGGCTGCCAGCTCTTCGGGCTCCTGGGCTGGGTGCCGTGGCAGGGGATCGATGCGGCGCATCAGCCGCGCTTTGTGCGCAACACCTCCGGCCGCTTCGAGTCACGCTGGAGCACGGTCAAGGTCTTGCCCTCGCCAGCCATGATGCTGCGGGGCATGGAGGGGTTGGTCTTCGGTATCCAGGTCGCCCATGGCGAGGGGTACTTGAACTTCCCGGACCAGACCATCGAACGCCAGGTGCGGGAGCAGCAGCTGGCTACCCTCTGTTTTGTCGATGACCAGGGTGAAGCCACCACCACCTACCCCCTGAACCCCAACGGTTCACCGGGCGGCATCACCGGCCTCTGCTCCCCGGACGGCCGTCACCTGGCCATGATGCCCCATCCGGAGAGGACCTTCCTCACCTGGCAGGCCCCGTGGCTCCCCGAGGGGATGAAGAGAGAGCTCGTGGCCTCGCCGTGGCTCAGGATGTTCCAGAATGCCTATGCGTGGTGCGAGGGGTAGGAAAGAGAAGGTGAAGGGCCAACGGTTGCCGGTATCGCACCTATCGTTTGGCCAACTTCAACGGAGTAGGGATTCCGGCAACCCGTATCTCATTAGGTAAGACACCACGAAGATCACGAAGTAGGCTCTTCGTGTCCTTCGTGGTGTTCGCGGTAAGGGAAGTGGACCATTACTGTCAACCAGCCGTTAGCGAATGTTTACCCCTCACCCTTTTCCGTCCAGCACCGCGCGAATCACGCTACAGAGTTTCAGCCCGGCCACCGGTTTGATCAGGTACTCTCTGACCCCGGCGCCTAAGGCGCCATCCTTGGAGACCTGGTCGTTGTAGCCGGAGCAGAGGATCACCGGCATCCCCGGTCTGATAGCCATGGCCTGGCGGGCCAGTTCCAGGCCGGACATCTTGGGCATGGTCATGTCGGTGAGGATCAGGTCAAAGGCCGTGGGGTCTTTGCGGAAGAGCTCCAAGGCCTCCTGGCCGTTGCCGGCGGTGGTTACCCGATACCCTGCCAAGGCCAGCATCTCCTTGGAGAACTGTTGGATCAACTCCTCGTCATCGACCAGAAGGACCCGCTCCGTGCCCATGGCCAGAGCGGGCTGTTCGTGGTCCGTATTCCCCTCGGCCCTGACCTCCTTGAGCAGCGGCAGCCAGATGGTGAACGTGGCGCCGTGCCCCACCTCACTCTCCACCTCAATCCCCCCGTTATGACCGTTGACAATGCCATGGATCAGAGCGAGACCGAGTCCGGTGCCTACCCCCTTGTCCTTGGTGGTGAAGTAGGGCTCGAAGATCCTCTCCTTGACCTCCGGGGTCATGCCTTGGCCGGTATCGCTGACCTGGAGCCGCGCAAAGGTGCCCGCCTCCAAGTTGTGTGCGCCACCCCCCTCCCCATCAAGTTCGCACTGGCTTAGAGTGACGGTCAACTGGCCGCCGCTGTTGGCCATGGCCTGGTAGGCGTTGGTGCAGAGGTTCATGATGATCTGATGCATCTGGCTGGGGACGGCCATGACCGTGCACCCCTTGGCAATGGCCAAGCTGAATTCGATGCTGGTGGGAATAGAGGCCCTGAGGAGTTTTATGGCCTCGTGACAGATACCGCTTAAGTCCACGGCCTTTTTCTCGTCATCGCTGTGGCGGCTGAAGGTGAGGATGTGCTGCACCAGCTCCTTGGCCCGGTGGCCGGCCTGGAGGACCTTGTCGATCTTGCGCTGCACCCCGGGCAGCTCGCCAAGTTCGTTTCTGGCCATCTCCGAGTAACCGATGATGCCGGTGAGGATGTTGTTGAAATCATGGGCAATGCCGCCGGACATGGTGCCGATGGCCTCCATCTTCTGGGCGTGCCGCAACTGCTCCTCCAGGCGTTGGTGTTCGCTGTCGCGTTGCAGACGCTCCAACTCCGAGGCCACGCGGTCGGCGGCCAGTTCGAGGATCAAACGAAAACGGTCGGGGGGGGTAATCGTCCGTCGTGAGAGAAAAGCGAGGACGCCGATCATCTCCTGATGCTGATTCAGCAGGGGGAGGCCAAGGAAGCTTTCGGCCTCCAGCACCGCCAGGTGTCGTGGGGTGGGGAAGTGCTCCCTGAGGTGACCCGAGATCAGGGTAAGTCCTTGACTTGCCACCTGGGCGCAGGGGGTGCCGTTCATCTCGTATTTGATGTTGGCCGCGGGCTTGCCATCCATGGACAAGGCGACGGTCTCCACGGTGCCGCCGGGCAGGAGTTTGGCGACCATGCCGTGCTCCACCCCCAGCCATTCGCCAATCCCGGAGAGGATGTTGCGAAAGGCCTGGGGGCCGGTGGCCCGGGCCATCCCCTTCATGATGGCCTGGAGGATACGCTCGTTCTCCTCCTTGGCCTTCAGGGCGGCTGTCTCCCGCAAGACCCGTTCCACGGCGAGGCCCAGCCGATCCAAGCGCTCCTTGATGATGAAGTCGTGGGCACCGGCCTTCATGATCTCCACCGCAGTCTCCTCGCCCACGGCCCCGGAGACCAGGATGAAGGGGAGGTCGGTCCGCTCCTTGATCAGGCCGAGTGCGGTCATGCCGTCAAAGTTGGGCATGGCGTAGTCGGAGAGCACGATATCCCAAACTCCATCCTGCAAGGCCTGGGCGAGTTCCCGGTCGGTCTCGACCCGGCGGGCCTCCACCTGGTAACCGAACTTTCTGATGCTGCGTAGGATCAGCAGGGCGTCATCGGCGTTGTCTTCAATCTGTAGGACCTTAATCTGTTTTTCCATAGGCTCTCGTGATGTTCGAGGGGGCAAGATGAACGGCGCACGGTTGACCGTTACCCTTGCCGCTGGTCGCTCTCGGGTCTCCCCAGAGTAAAGTAAAACGTGGATCCTACGTCCACCTGGGCTTCGGCCCAGATCCTGCCGCCATGCCGGTGAATGATCCGTTGCACCGTGGCCAGGCCGATGCCGTTGCCGCTAAACTGGCTTGATGCGTGCAGGCGCTGAAAGGCCTTGAAGAGTTTGTCGCTGTAGCGCATGTCAAAGCCCGCACCATTGTCCTTGACAAAGTAGGCGGCCTCGTGGTCGAGGTCGGCCCTGCCGAACTCAATCCTGGCCTCGGGGATCTTGGCGCTGTACTTCCAGGCGTTGCCCAGGAGATTGGTCAAGACCGCCCGCATCATGGCCGGGTCGGCCTCTGTCTTCAGCTCTGGGGCGAGGCGCCATTCTACCACACGTTGGGGGGCTTCCGCCTGTATTTCTTTACTGATCTCCCTGGCCAATTCCGCGAGATCAAGGGGGTGCCACTCAAGATCGCCGCGGGTCAGGCGGGAGAGGCGGAGGATGTCGTCGATCAGGCCACCCATGCGGCCGCACCCCGCCCTGATGCGTTCCAGGTAGCCCTGGGCCTCGGCGGGGAGTGCGGAGCCAAAATCCTCGGCCAGGGCCTGACTAAAGCCATCAATGGCCCGGAGCGGGGCGCGGAGGTCATGGGAGACGGAGTAGGCAAAGGCATCGAGCTCTTGATTGGCGGCGGTCAATTGCGTCGTGCGGGAGTCGATGCGTCTTTCCAGCTCCTGATTGAGTTGTTTTAGGCCATCCTCGGCCTGTCGGCGGCGGATGATGGAGCCGATCATGGTGGTGGCGTTGACCAGGATCGATTCGTCAAAGCCGTCCCAGCGGGCATTGGCATTGAGGTAGAGGGCCACCACTCCGATGATCTCACCGGCCACGGTGTGCACCGGCAGGCAATAGTGGCCATGGATGGCCATGCCATGATAGCCCAGCTCGTGGCGATCATCCCCGCTGTCGCTAAAGATCACCTTGCCGCTCTGGGCGACCCGACCGCAGAGGCAGGTGCCCAGGGGCAAGACGTTGCACGCCCTGCGGGTGTCAAGATCAAGGCCCCGTTGCGCGGTCATGACCAGGGCGTTTTTTACGCGATCGATCATGAAGAAGGCGGCACTCGGTTGGGTGTTGAGCCAGGCGCAGTCGACCAAGAAACCCAGGAAGCGGTCCATGAGTTCGGGGATGGTGGTATCCAGGAGGGCCAACTCCAGCACTTGATTGAGGAAGCTGCTGGCGGCGGTGGCCTTGTCGAGTGCCAACTGGGTCTGCCGTTGGCCGCTGACGTCGCGGCTGATGACCATAAACCCCTCGAACCGGCCGGAACTGTCCATCATCGGGCGCCCCCAGGAGGCAAAGGGGATGGACCTGCCATCGGCGCAGTGCCACGTCTCGTGCAGTTGGTCAAACGGGCGCTGTATGGCCAGTGCCGCTTGGAGGGGGGAGAGGTTGGCGGAATCGATACACCCTGCCAGGAGTTGCCCCAACGATTGGCCGATCGCGGTGCGATCGTCAAGGGCGGATTCCTCCAGGGGCAAGAGGTTACGGGAGAAGGTGCAGATCCCGTCCCGGTCAACCATCCACAGCCAGTCGGGGATGGTGGCGCTGAGCTCCTCAAAGCGTCGATGGGCGGCGCCCAGCTCTCTCCTGGTCTGGGTGAGGGTGGTGCTAAGCGTTTGCAAGGCGTTAGCGATGCCTGTCAGCTCATCCTCGCCTGGTGGTGATGTGGGGGTGCTTGCCGCGGAGCGGATGAAGGCCCTGGCCTGGCGCAGACCGCTGTTGAAGGTGTGGAGGGTGCGTTGGCTCAAGAGGAAAAAGGGGAGCAAGGCCCCAGCCATGGTCGTGAACAGGGCCAGGACCATGCTGTGAGCCCTGGCTTGCTCTTGGCTAAGGCGCTGCATAATGGCGTCGGTCGTGCTCTGCGCCGTCCGCGTAAAGGCGGCGGCAAGCCGGTCCAGCAGCTGCTCCTGCTCCTTAATGGCCGCCGTCTTCCGGCCTTGCTCCTCGCCCTCGGTCAGCAGCCGGGTTACGGTCGCCTGCAACGCCGGGTCCGCGACCTGTTCATTGATCTCCATGCCCAGGGTCTGTAGCGAGGGCAGCAGTTGCAGCTCTTGGTCGCGGAAGACCCGGGCGTGGAGGAGGCGGAAAGCGGCCAATTTGGGTTTGACTTGGGACAACAGCTCCGGGGCCAGGGCGGCTAGGCGCAGGTCAGCAAGATCGAGCAAGGCCTGATGGCTCTGGCGGGTGTTCCTGGCCTCTTGATAGAGGGTGGCGAGATCAAGGTAGGCCGCTCTCAAGGCTTCGAGCTGTCGTGGCAGGGTGTGCGCGGGGGATCCCTGCCCCGCGGGGCCAAGGCCTGGTGCCAGCTCGTTCACCGAAGTGGTCAGGGCTTGGCTGGCGGTGATGACGTGGGCCGTATCCTCAGCGGCGACACCCTGAGGTAAGCGGCTGTGCAGGAGTTGCAACTCCTTGACCTGGAGCTGGAAGGCGGAGACCAGGGCCATCTCGTGGCTCACCCTTGCCGTCTGCCGCAATGCGGCCAGGACCACCCAGCAGGTGACCACGGTCAGCACCCCCAGGGTGGCGAACATGAGGCGGCTCTTGTGGGTCAGGGATCCCATCATGTCTTGCACTTGGCCGCGGGCAGGGTGAAGGAGACCATGGCACCCTCGCCTTCGCGGCCGGTGGCCCTGATCTCGCCGCGGTAGCGGTTGACAATGCGCTTGGCCGTGGCCAGACCGATACCCAGCCCCGGGAACTGATCCGGGGAGTGGAGCCGTTGGAAGGGGAGGAAGAGCTTGCCGCGGTAGGCCATATTGAAGCCGACCCCGTTATCCTTGATAAAGAAGGAGAGCCTCTCCTCCTCTTGCTCGCTGCCAAAGGTGATGGCGGCGTTGGTGGTGGGTCTGGTGAACTTCCAGGCGTTGGCCAACAGCGGCGACAGGAGTGCCCGCAGCAGGGTGGGGTCGGCCAGGAGCTTCGGGGTCGGGGTAATGGTGATGGCGATCTCGCGCCCCGGTTCATTGCGCCTCAGTTCGGCGATGACCGATTCTGCCATGGCGCTGAGATCCACCTCGGCCAGGGTCAAGGCGCAGCGGGAGAGGCGAGAGAGTTCCAACAGGCTGTCGATGGTGGTGCCCACCCGCAGGCAGGCCTCCTGCACCCGCGCAAGGTAGGCGCGACCCTGCTCTTCCAGCTGCTCGCCGTACTCTTCGGCCAGGGCGTGGGTAAAGCCCGCAATGCCGCGCAAGGGGGTGCGCAGGTCATGGGACATGGCGGCGACAAAGGCCTCCAGCTCATGGTTGGCCGTGGCCAGTTCACGGGTGCGCTCGCGGATCATCAGGTCAAGATTCTCATTGAGTTGCCGCACCTCGGTCTCGGCATGGGCGCGACCGGCGATCTCCGTGTCCAGGCGGACGACCTGGTCGTGGAGGGCGGTCCTTGCCTCCTCGGCCGTCCTTGCCGCCAGGGCCAACTGGCGGCCGATGATATGGACCAAAAGCCCGCCGATGATGCTGACCACCAGGACCAGAGCGGTCACGCTGTAGATGGTCTTGGTGGTTCGGGCCAGCATCCGGCTGCTGGCCTCGCCGACCTTGCCCAGGCTGGTGACCGTCTGTTGGTCGGCCAGATTCAACAGGCTGACGATCTCGTCCCGGGTCTTGGTGGAGGTCTCGCGGTTGCGGATGGTGGAGCGCAGGGCCTTATCGAGATTTTGTATCGTCTGCTGATAGGCCGGGATCTCGGCAAGGATGGTGTCGGTCTCCCGGGTGACCGAGGGGGGGGCGGCGGTCAAGGTGGCAATGGTCTGTTGCAGGTTGGCGACGGCAACGGTCACGGTCAACTGTTCGCCCGCACCGTTTGGGGCGTTGAGCAGGGATGGGTTCTGGTCATAGACCGCCTGATCGGCCAACAAGCGGGCCTGGAGGATCTGTTCCCGGCAGAAGGGGATGAGGGCGTTGATTTGCATGAGCCCGGTGGTCTCGCTGCCGGCGAGAACCTCGTCCATGATGAGTTGGCCCACGTGTTCTTCAATGTTGGCAAGGGTCCGCAGGAAGAGGAGGTTTTTCAACTCCAGGGCCAGGGTGTCTTCGCTTACCCGGATCTCGTCGTCCAGGAGCAGGGAGAGGGATTGGCGGTAGTTTTGCAAGGCCTCGACGCCATGGCCATGGCGCAGAAAGTTGCCCGTGGTCTTGGCCTCCAGGATGAGGGCGTCAAAGCGGGAGAGCAGCTTTTTGCTGCTCGTGATGATCCCTTCCGGGTCATGGAGATAGGTGCTGTGCAGGGAGTGGAGTTCGGACTCCAGGATCACAAAGCCCTTGCCGATGGTGAAGCTCTTGGCCGCCATCTCCGCCTTCTGGCTGACCTCGCTCTGAAAGAGTTGGCGCAGGTTGCCGAAGGTCTCCATGACCACGGCAAAGGTGATGATCAGCACGGTCAGTGAAAAGAGGTTGACCAGCACCAAGCGCGCCAGATTGGAGCGGAGGATGTTGCGGACGGAGGTCAACACGTGGCGGGCAGGTGGGGGAGGCACTGGAGAGGCGAACGGCAAGCCCAAGGTAGCCATGGGGATGGGGGGGGCTCTACCCCGGCGAGGGGAAGGGGCCTCCGCGTATGGGAGTTGGCAGCTGTTGGCCCTTGACCGCGCATTATCTTTCCTGCGGCACGCTCTGCATGATCGTGCGGAGAGAGTCGTAATCCTCGTCCTTAACCGGGACCAGCCCGGTTAGAGTTGTCTGGATGGCGGTCAGGATGCGCGGTTCGCGGAGCCTGTGCAGGGCCTGCCGTACCTTGGTGATCAGAGGGGCCGATAGGTGGGAAGCGGCGAGAAAGATGTGTTCGTGGACCGCGGGGCTCTTGGCCAGCATCCGCAGACCGCGCCCCTGGTACGTGTAAAATGTCTCGTCCTTGACCGCCCCGGCCTCGTAGTAACCGTCCAACACCGCCAGGGCCACGTTGGGATGGGATCTCAAAAAATCGGCCTGCAACAACTGCTTCATCTCGACCCCGGCCTTCTGGAGCATGACCCGCGGGATGAAATAGCCCATGGTCGATTCATGGTCGACAAAGGCGACGCGTTTGCCCGCGAGTCCCGCTAATGTGGTGATAGGGGAGTCGGCCTTGGTGAAAATTATGCCATGGAGAAAGGGTTTGCCGTTGATCTCTTGGCAGGCCAGCAGCGTTTTTTTTCCATATTTGCGGGTCATCTCAACATAGGCGGATGGTCCCATATAGGCCAGATCCATTTGCTCGCTGCCGACGGCGTCGATGTGCTCTGGGTAATCCCTGGAGATCTTGATGGTAACTTGTTTGTCGATCTCCTTGGTCAGGTAGTTGGCCAGGGGAGTGAATCTCTTGTGGAGTTCTTCCGGAGGCAGATAGGGATGGATCAGCAGGGTGAGTTGCTGGCTGGCCCTGGCGTCAGGGGGGTGGGAGAGAGCGCAAAGCGCGACTAAGGCGAACAGCAGGGTGGGGACAATTTTCATGAAGGATCCTTTTTTTGAACCGGGAAACCGCGCAACCGATAGGTTAAAGGCGGTTGGGGCCGTTATGCCGTAACCGCTGCCCATTGGCTATGGCCTTACGGCCCCTGATGCCGTGGTCACGCATGGTATGTGAGAATATTGATCAATAATGGTTTAAGGTGACAGCTATTGCACCAACTCCGTGCCGATCAGTACCATGGGCTTGATTTTGACCCCCAATCTCTTGGCGGTGGCGGCATTGATGACGCGCTGGCCGTTTTTGTTTTCGGTGGCCGGGATCTCGGCAGGGCTCTTGCCGCCCAAGATCTCCAAGGCCATCCGCGCCGCCACCAGCCCCTGCTCCCGGTTGACCTTGATCACGCCGCAGAGGATACCGGCCTCCACCTCATTTTGCGAAGCGGCGATGCTGATCTTGGGCCAGATGGTGGCAGCCAGGGCCATGGCCTTGTTCACCTCCATCTCCTTGCCGTCTTCCCCGATAATGCCACCGAGATTCAAGACCAGCAAGGCATCCGCCCTTTTTTGCAACCTGTCCAGGGCGGCAAGTAACTCGCCACTGCTGGCCACCGCGACCCTATCCACCACGGTGACCCCATACTCTTTCTCCTCCCGGGTGATCTGGGCCAGATTGGTGGTGTTCGGAGGGTTTTCCCGATAGACCACGGCGATTGTTTTGATGCGCGGATCAATCAGGCGAGCGAAATGGATGCCCTCCCGGTAGTGCTTTTTTTCGACGATGCCGGTGACCTGGGCATTGGGAAAGCCGTACTGGTCGGCGCTGTCGTTGACCCCGCAGAACACCACCGGGGTCTTGACCTTGTTCAACAGGTAGGGGAGGACAAAGGCCTCCTGGGCGGTGTCGTCAGCGGTAATCACCACATCCGGTTGGAAGGCCAGATACTCGGCATAGGCCCCTTTGGCGGTGGCGGCAGCCTGCTCCAGATGATTCTTGGCGTCCATGTAAAAATAACGGACCTCCTGGCCAACCAGCACCTCGTCAAGCCCTTTGGCAATAGCGATCTCACTGTCGTTTTTGACGTCATAGCTCATGACCACCAAGACCTTGCCCTTCGTGGTGGCGGCCTCGGTACGGGCACCACCCCAAGGGGCTAAGCCCATGGTCAGGGCGATGACGCAGGCCATGAGTTGCCTGATGGAGTGGTTGCCGCGGGGGGAAGGGAGGTGCATCGCTTGTTCCTGTGTTCGTAATGGTTTCCGGGGAGCAGCCTCGGGCCGCAATCGCCCAACTGGTTACGGGCGCCTGGGTGCCTCATTCAACAGCAGCCAGTACATCCCCAACTGCCGGATGGCCTCGGTGAACTGTTCGAAGGCGACCGGTTTGCGGACATAGCTGTTGGCGCCAAGCTGATAGGACTTGATCTTATCCTCGTCCTCATTGGAGGTGGTCAGCACCACCACCGGCAGGAAGCGGGTGCGCTCGTGGTCGCGGATCTGCTGGAGGACCTCGTGGCCGCTGATCTTGGGGAGGTTGAGGTCGAGGAGGACCACCTCCGGCAGGGCAATGGGCTCTTCGTTCACCGCGTTGTCCGCGCCAAAGAGATAGGCCAGGGCCTCGGCGCCGTCCCGAGCCACGACCACCGTGTTCAGAATGTTGTTCTTCTTTAAGGCCCTCAGGGTCAGGGCCTCGTCATCGGCATTATCCTCGACCAGCAAAATCGTTTTGTTGTTCATGGTTCACCGTGTTGTTGGTGTTGTGGGTGTATCTGCCACTGGCCATTGTGCAAAAGGAAATGGGGGACGAACCGTGCCTTGTAGCACATGGCCCGCAGATCATGGATCCAATAACCGAGATAGAGGTACGGGATGTCCAGGGAACGGGTGTAGTCAATCAGATAGAGGATGTTGTAGGTGCCGGGGCTGCGACGGGCCTCATCCGGATCAAAATAGAAATAGACGCAGTTGATCGCCTCGGCATGGAGGTCGATAACGGAGACACCGATCAGCCGCTCTCCCTTGCGAAACTCCAGTTCATGGGTGGCCCCCATGCTGTTGATGAAGAAACCGGCGTAATAGTCCAGGGCCGAGCTGTCCTTGCCGGGGAAACGATGGCGCAGGAATTTGTCGCAGAGGTCTAATTTCTGGCTGGTGATCACCAGTGGTCCAATGGTGACCGTGAGGTCTTGATTACGGGCCCGCGTCCTTTTCTGGCCGCGGTTCGCCACAAAGCGATGGGGTTCCAAGCGGATGGGGACGCAGGCTTGGCAATCCGGGCAGACCATGGAGTAGAGGTAATTGCCGTTGCGCCTGAAGCCCGCCGCGAGAAAGTGTTCCATGGCAATGGCGGGCAGGCGCCCGAAATGGGCCTGGCGATAGACAGCCGTGTAAGGCCTGCCGTAGGGGCACTCGACCTTAAGATCGGAAAAATATTTGCTCAAGGTAGTGCTCATGGGCGGCAGGGCGGGTGCTCCCGCCCATCTGGGGGGTGGTTGCCGGGGCTTGCCGCCTCTGCCCCCTTCGTTGGGTATTGGTTCCGCAGCAAGCGGATAAAGACATCAAGCTCATTGCCCTCTCCTGCCTGCTCATCCTCAAGGCAGAGGAGAACACTCATGTAGAACACACTGTCCACCCGCAGGGCCCGGTCGGCCTCAAAGGAGAAGCCCCCGATTCGTTCTCGGACCAGGGCGTCGACCTCGGCGGGCAGAGGTGCCAGTTCGGCCACGGCATCGATCAGACCGCTCAAGAGAATGGCCTTGTGGCGGAGGTGCTGGGTGTAGCCCTGTTGATCGTTACGATCGTAGAGGCGTCTCTTGGCCTCGGCTTCGAGGGTTTTCACCTCCCCGGCGGTGGTGGTGAGGAGAGCGAGGAGTCTTTCCATAAGCGATGAGTGGGAGGTGGGGGGGGACGAAATTGGTGGATCCACGGTTACAGGACAGGAACTCTTTGTTTGCCGCGGTGTTATGGGCCATGGTTTAATGGTACCATAGCGCATCGAAGCTGGCTATGCTGAAGAAGGAGAAAAAAAATTGACAAGGGCTACCCCTTGCTATTTTAATAGATTCTTAATAGCTTTCTATTTTAGAATTATTGCGAGTTTGCCGAAAGGGGCAATAAATGTGAAGAATGTGTCTACTAACTGAGAAAATGTTCCAGGCCATGGTGTATCAAATGTATTGTTCGCCAAATGACCCCAGTGCCATTTGGCAATCCCTGGAGACGGATTCTTATGCATGCAGAAAGAGATTCAGCGGAACAGCGGCGCAGCACCCGGTATCGGGTTGGCGGCAATGCCTATGCCCTGTTGAAGCAGCCGCAGTATAAAGAGTTGGGTAAAATTATCGATATCAGCCAGACCGGCATCTCCTTCCTCTGCATCAATCAGGGAGATTGGAATGAAACTCCGTTTGCGATCGATATCTTCATCGGTCATGAACAGGAATGTGCCCCCGGCGAACAGATCGTCCTGAAAGATCTCCCTTTGCAGCCCCTGTGCTATTGTCGCGAGAACGACAAGGACGGGGAGGAGGGAGCGGCCATGATGCTTCGTTGCGGGGTAGAGTTTGGCCGGCTGAACCCGGATCAGCGGGCCAGACTTGATCTCTTCATCTTGCGGCACGGATACGCCAACGCCTGAGCAACACGGCACCAGCCACCATCACCCATTGTCGGTAAGCCACCGGCGAAGCATGCGGATATCCTTGGCCAGCGCGACCTTGGCCCCCCCCTTCAGTAGAATATCGTTGTATTTCTGTTCGCTGCTGTTTGCCAGCACGGTGATCCCGGGCTTGCGTAAGCGAAAGTCCCGCAGCAGGAGCGCCCCATCCCCTTGGCAATCATCCAGATCCAGATCCAGAATGACCAGATTGATGTCGTATTGCGTAAACGTTGCCAAGGACTCGGCAAAGGTGTGGGTGATATGGACGGTGAGTTCGGAGTTGTGGTAAAATTGGCGAATGGCCTCAAGGGAGTTCTGGGCGTAGCGGGGGATGTCGTCAACAATGAGGATTCGGTTGAATTTGGCTGGCTGTCCAGTGGCGGGGGAGTCGCCCTGGAGATGGACGGTCCGGCTCGCCGGGGGGGGCTCCCGCAGGGAGAATAGCATCCCTGAGCAAAATTTTCGTATGGTGTTCAGCACAGTACAGGCTCTGCATGGTATTTAAGAGGACACCGCTTCTGGTGGAACATCATAGCAGGATTTTTGCCTTTGTTCAAAAAAAATGCCCTCGCCAAATTTGCGCAAATCGGGTATCAATTTAGCCCCTGCTGAAAACAGCATAAATGGAAAATATGAATTGGATCGTGAGAGAGAAAAAATGAAGAAGATCACCTATGCCGCCTCTGCTATCGGCCTGACCATCATGAGCATTGCCTGGCTGGCGGAGGCCAAGCTTGGCCCCACCGTCCCTCCCCCCCATCTGGTCTACAATCCCCAGGCCAAGGTCTATCAGCTTCAAGACCGGACCCCCTATGCCAATCAGACCCTTGAGCAGAAGATGCTGACCATGCAGTCAATCAACCGCCATGAAGGGCAATTGGCCAGCCGGGCCACGGGAGTTGCCCAATGACCCCTTGCCGTGGCTATTAAGCTCACCAACGTCGGCATCGAGCATATCCGCCACCCGGTCCAAGTCCTGGAAAAGGGCGGCGGCCATCAGCAGACCGTGGCCAGCATCCGCTTGCAGGCCAATATGCCCCGCCAGCAGCGGGGGACCTGCATGGCTACCTTCATTGCCATCCTGAACAAGTATCAGGACGATATCCGCACCGAAAACTTTCCCATGCTGCTCGCCGAGTTGCGCGCCGATCTCCAGGCCGACTCCGCCTCCATCGAGATGACCTTCCCCTATTTCATTGAGAAGAGGGCGCCGGTCACCCAGACCCCTTCCCTGATGGAGTACACCTGCACCTTTGCCTGCGGCTTGGCTGGCGGCGCCGACCTCCAGGTCTCCATTCAGGTGCCGAGCACCACCCTCTGTCCCTGTTCCAAGGAGATCAGCCGCTTCGGTGCCCACAACCAGCGGGCGGAGATCGATTTTACCGTCAAGTTCAAAAACTTCATCTGGATCGAGGACCTCATCGCCCTAGTGGAGTCGGCCGCCTCTTGTGAGGTCTATAGTCTCTTGAAGCGGCCGGACGAGAAGTTTGTCACCGAAAGGGCCTACGATAACCCCATGTTTGTTGAGGATGTGGTCAGGAAGATTGCGGTCCTGGCCCAGGACCATGCCGACATCGCCTGGTTTGCCGTCGGGGTGGAGAGCTTCGAGTCAATCCACAAGCACAGCGCCTACGCCTACACCGATAGTGATACTATTTGAGGCTGTGGGCTGTAGGCTTTACGCGGTCCTAAGCCTACAGCCTAATAGTCTCAGCCTGCCTTTTAAAACCCCTCCCCGCCAAACAGCACCTCATAGGTCGCCCTGATGGTTGCCGCGTTCACCCGCGGTAGCACCGGGACCTCGGCCAGCACCCGGACCTTGCCGTAGAACTCGATGGCTTGGCGGCTGACCACGTCGGCCTCTCCATTCATCACCACTCCCACCACTGAAATCCCATAGGCCCTGAGCGCCGCGAGCGACAGCAGGGTGTGGTTGATGGTCCCCAGGCGGCTGCGGGCCACCAGCAGGGCCGGTAGTCGCCAGGCGCGGAGCAGGTCAATGAGCAGGGTCGTGTCATTGAGCGGGACCATCAAGCCGCCAGCCCCCTCGACAATCAGGCGGCCCTCCACCCTCGGCAGGGAGAGCCTGGCCGGATCGATGACCACCTGGTCCAGGGCGGCGCTGGCATGGGGGGATATCGGTGTGCGCAGGCGAAAGGCCTCGGGGAGGATGGCGCTCTCCGGCAGACCGCTTAAGGAGCGGATCTGATCAGTATCGGTGGCCTCGGTCAGGCCGCTCTGGACGGGTTTCCAGTATGCTGCCTTAAGGCCTGCCGCCAATATCGCCGCCACCACGGTCTTGCCGACCCCGGTGTCAGTGCCCACCACCACCAATTGTTGGGGGAGGAAGTGCTCGATCCTCATGCCCGCACCAGGAGGGTGTTGATCTGGTAGGTCACGGTCACTGCGCCGCCGGCTTGTTCCTGCCAGGCGCGGAGCAGGTGAGCGAATTGGGAGCGGGTCAGCCGGTCCTTGGCAGCGGTGGTACCGGTGCCGGTCTTTTTCAGGGAGTGGAAAAAGGCCTGCACCGAGGGGTAGGGGGTGCGGATGGTCTCCTCCCCAGCCGAGGCCTCATGACCCAGGGCGCGGATCGTCGCCATGATCTCGTGGCTAGCGGGCAGGGGATTGATGGTGCAGGGCAGCTCCAAGCTCCGGCAGATGGCCCGCCACTCCGGGAAGGAATCCGCACCCAGATAGGAACAGAGGAGCAGGCCACCAGGGGCCAAGGCCGCGGTCAAGCGGCTGAGGGTGGAGGCCAGATCCTGAAACCATTGCAGGGTGAGGCAGGAGGCGATCAAGGCGAAGCGGTCGGCGGTCTCCATGGTCTCGACGTCCCGTACCTGCCAGTCGACCAGCTCTGGGCGGTCAAGGATGGGCAGGAGGGCGGCACGATTTTGGGCAATCATGCCGGGGGCCAGATCGACCAAGGTAAGGGGGCGGTCTGGGAAGAGACGGGCCAGTTCCCTGGACAGGGCGCCGGTGCCGCACCCCACCTCCAGGATCGCTCCTTCCTGGACCTCGGTCTTGAGGTCGGCTAGGCGTCGGCAGAGGGAGCGTGCCGCCTGCTGTTGCATGACCGCGTATTGATCATAGGTGGCGGCGGCGTTGGAGAAATTGGCAGCGATTTTGTCTTTAAGGGCGGTCATGGGGGGGATTGATTACGCTTGGTAAGCAGCACGGATGAGATCGAGACAGAGACCCGGGTGGGTAAAGGGCAGGCCGTGGCCGGCGTGGTCAATGATCACGACTCGGCTTGCCGGGAGCAGCTCGGCCAATTCTCGTGCCCGTTCCGGCCGCACGATGCGGTCTTCCCGGCCATGGAGGATGAGAGCCGGAGGAATCCCTTGGCAACGCTCCGCGGTCAACCGGCTTTGATCGAGTAGGGTCAAGTCCCGGGCCAGCAGCTCCGTGTCCATGGTCCGCCGGTCGGGGGGGCTGTTGGGGTAGGCGCAGTCGCGATGGAAGTCCCGGATCAGGCCCTCGGGCTCCTTGTGCAAGCGGGAGCGCATCTTGTCGATATGCCTGCGGGAAAAACGGCCGTCCTCGGCGCGCAGGCCGTGGAAGTGGGCAAAGCCGCTGATGATCACCACGAGCCCCGCCTTGGCTAGGAGCCCGGGGGAGAGCAGGTGGAGCCCCAGGGAGTGGCAGACGAGGACGAAGCCGGGGGGCAGCTCTAGGCTCTCCACCGGGTTTGGCGTTCCCCAATACCCTCGGTTGCCAAGGAGGGCCGGGGGCGGCACCAGCTCAAGCCAGCCCTGCCAGCACCTGTCGCTAAAGCCCCAGCCATGCTGGCAGACGAGGTGCATCTCAGGGCTGTGGGCTGGTGTGGATGGCATGGAGGAGTTGATCCACGTGGTCCTTGGTGTGCTGACAGGAGAGGGCCAGGCGCAGCCGGGCCCGGCCCTGTTCAACCGTGGGAGGGCGGATGGCGGTGGCCAGTATCCCCTGGTCGCGGAGCCAATGGGACATGGTCACGGCCTCCCGGTCGCCACCCACAATGACCGGGACGATCTGGGTCGTTGACTCGCCGGTGGCGAGGCCCAGCCCCTTAAGACCTCTGCGGAGGTAGTGGGCCAGCTCCATCAGGTGTCGCCGTTCTTGATCCATGGTCGGCACCAGGGTCAAGGCCGCGTCAATGGCCCCCAGCACCGGCGGGGGCAGGGCGGTGGAGTAGATGAAGCCCGAGCAGAAGTTGATCAGATACTCCCGCATCTCGGCAGAGCAGGCCACATAGGCACCATAGGAGCCAAGGCCCTTGCCAAAGGTGCCCATCACCAGATCGATCCCCTTGCCGCAGGCAAGGCCCATGCCGTTGGTGCCCAGGACGCCGGTGGCATGGGCCTCGTCCACCATGAGCATGGCCTGGTGGCGGTTGGCTATCTCCAGCAGGCCGTCCAGGTCACAACGGTCGCCGTCCATGCTGAACACCGTTTCGGTGATGATCAGGATGCGGGAGGCGTTACGGCCGTGGCGGTGCAGGAGTTGCCGCAGGTGGTCCAGGTCGTTGTGGCGGAAACGGTAGAGTCTGGCCCGGCTCAGCAAGACCCCCTGCACGATGCCGTTGTGGCAGAGGCGGTCGGCCAGCACCAGGGAGTCCCGGTTGGCCAGGGCCGGGATCAGGGAGGCATTGGCCTGGAACCCCGAGTTCATGATCAAGGCGGCCTCGCTCCCTTTCAGCGCGGCCAGACGCCTCTCCAACTCCGCAAAAAACGGGTAACTGCCGCAGACCAAACGCGAGGCCGTGGACCCGGCCCCGTATTGGTCAAGATATTGCTTGGCGGTAGCGATCAGGGCCGGGTGGCGAGCTAGGCCCAGATAGTCGTTGGCGCTGAAATTGATGACCATGCGGCCATCAATTTCAGCCATGGCCCCATTGACGGGCCGGATTGCCAATAAATTGCGGAGCTGATGCCCCTGCCTGCGTTGCTCCAGGGCGGTGTGGATAAATGGCTGGCGCATGATCACCTACGGTTAAGGGGAGAGCTGCCCGCCGGGGTGGGGAATTAACCGACGATCATGGCCTCTTTTTTACTCTTTTTGGAGCTGGCGCTCTTTTTTGCGGCACTCTTGGTCTTGGCAATACCCTTCTCCTTTTTGGCGGCAATGGCCTTCTTCAGGTTTTCCGGGATGCCCCGATCCATGCCCGCCTTTTTACGACTGGCGGAGAGGGCCTTGGCGCACAGGGGCTGGCGCAGTTTTAGGCCGTGCTTTTGGCGGTAGGTGCGGCCGTTAAGGTCGTGGGATGCCAAGTGCTTGGGGGAGAGCATCTTGAACTCCTGGCCGCACTCAAGGCAGATGATCTTATTTTTCTGAATGGATTTGTCCGGGGTCAGGTCAGGTGCAGTCGAGGCCTTTGGTTGCTCTTCTCCGGTGTGGAGTTGCTCGTTCGTCTGCAGGGCCTGCAAGGTCCTATAGGTGGTTTGCAGGGCCGTGGCAATCTCCTCTTGGGACATGCTCTTTGCTGCACTTTGCGCCTGAACGATATCGGCTGCCATTTCGACTAATGATTTGCCCATTGGGATACTCTCCTTCATTTTCTGTGGTCATGCATGCAACTGATGAAGACCGTTAATGGAATAAAGAAATATTGTTTGCTGATAAATGATCGGTAAAAAAAAATCAACCAATATATCTAAGCCATCATGATTATCGATCAAATTCAGTAACTACTTAAGGTTCAGTAGGTGGTTAGGGTGTATGTGAAGAGAAATACGGCTCCCTGCGAAATGCAAAGCGTTTAGGTCTGCCTCGCCATGTTGTTATGGCAAAGCGGCTAACCGCGTGGGGCCGACAGCCTAAACGACAAGAAGAGTTCCCTCTACCGAATCATTGCTACACCCAAAACGGGTTTTGTGATATATTGTAGCACTATCGCCCCTGCCGGGGCCATCTTACTGGAAAAGGCTATGCGCAATGACCCACGAGACCATTCTGATTGTAGATGATGATGAGATTATGCGCCGTCTCTTGCACGGGATCTTGGCCCCCTGCTATCGGGTAGTCTCCGCCCAGTCCGGAGACGAGGCCTTGGCCGCGATCCGGCAAGGGCCCTTGCCCGACCTGATCATCTCCGATCTGATGATGCCGTTGATGAGCGGCTACGAGTTGTGCTCCCGTTTAAAGGCAGACCCGGTGACCCGGGACATCCCCATTATCTTCGTGACCGCCCTCTCCCAACCCAAACAGGAAGAGGAGGGGTTGCGCCTGGGCGCGGCGGACTATATCAGCAAGCCCGTCAGGCATGAACTCCTGAAGGCCCGAGTCAAGAACCACCTCGAACTCAAGGCCTACCGCGAGAATCTGCTGGGGCTGGTGGCGATGCGCACCCAGGAGCTTGCCGACAGCCAGCAGGCCATGCGCGCCATGGCCATTGAACTGCGCTATCTCTTTGAGACCATGGGCGAGATCTTGGCCAGCCGGGATCACTACACCTCGGAACACGCCCTGCGCGTTGCCGAGATCTCGGTCAGGATCGGCCGTGCCCTCGGTCTGGAGGCCAAGGAGCTGGAGATCCTCGAACTGGGTTGTCTGGTCCATGATATCGGCAAGGTCGCCATCCCCGACGATGTCCTGCTCAAGCCCGGCCGTTTTGATAAACAAGACCGGCAGATCATGGAGTGCCACCCCTTGATTGGGGCTCGCCTCTTCTCCCGGCGCTTTGAGGATGACCGCATCGCCCTGATCATCCTCCAGCACCACGAGCGGCTGGACGGCAGTGGCTATCCCGCCGGGGTCAAGGCGGAGCAGATTAACGAGCTGGCCAAGATCGTCATGGTGGCTGACGTCTATGAGGCCCTGATCGCTAGGCGTCCATACAAAAAACCCATGTCCAGAACGCAGGCCCTGGCCATCCTCTATGACGATGCCGGACGGGGCAAGGTGCTGGAGGCCATCGTCCAGACCTTGGAGCAGATCACGGCGGCTTGGGACCCCTTGGAGATCCATATTGATCTGGCTGCCGACTACATGACCAGCCTGGAACAGTTTCGGAGGAAGACCTACTTCCGCGAGCCCTTGAGCGATTTCTACAACTACCGCTACCTCTCCTCCCTGGACCGGGCTGGTTCCCTCTGTCGGACCACCGCCCACTACCAGATCCTCAAGGCCGATTTC
>OBOI01000225.1_pt1 | contig 22743 bp, 16 predicted proteins | sample 1670151 | NCBI WGS metagenome assembly OBOI01 (sample SAMEA104232303, study PRJEB22302) | sediment metagenome | biome: forest; feature: aquifer; material: sediment | place: USA | collected 2011-08-07 | depth 0.01 m | reverse complement strand
CCGCAAGTGCCAGACCCTCACATTGATTCCGCTATCAACGCGGAAAACCGCGCAATCAACAACAGATTCAGTTTGACATTTCTTTTTTTCCCCTATACTAAGATACCGTAACAGCAGCCTCCCACAAACGGCCCCCCTGGGGTCCTGCCTCCCTTCCGAACAACCGTGACCCGGTTGGCAACCACGAGGGGACGCTCCTCTTATTCCTTGAGCGCTAGAGAACACCATGTACGGGAGAGACACCCAATGAACAGCAAACGCTTGGTGACAGTGGCAACGGCGCTCGTATTATTGGTCAGCCCCGCGCAGAAGACCCTGGCCGAACAGGCCCCCACCGACACCAGCGCCGAGGAGGCCAAGGCCTTCAGCGCCATGTTCGGCAAGGGGCCACAGGAGGAGGATGTCTACCGCACCGACCGCTTGCTGGTCACCGCCACCGGTTCGTTGAAGCCGCTGCACCTCGCCCCCTCGGTGGCCTCGGTGATCACGTCCGAGGATATCAAGAGTATGGGCGCAACCACCCTGGACGAGGCCCTGGAGGGGGTGTCGGGCCTCCATGTCGAGCCCTCGGGTATCGCCTACTTCTCTTCCATCTATTCGATCCGCGGCCTCCATACCGCCGTCAACCCCCAGGTTCTGCTGCTGATCAATGGGCTGCCCATCACCACCATCAATGGCAGCCGGCCCATTGCCTTCAAGATGACCTCGGCCATGATCTCCCGCATCGAGGTGGTGCGCGGACCAGGCTCGGCCCTGTACGGGGCCGACGCCTTTAGCGGCACCATCAACGTCATCACCAAGGACAACTTCGAGATCGACGGCACCCGGGCAGGAGTGCGCTACGGCTCCTTCGACACCGTGGACACCTGGGCACAGCAAGGCGGCCAGTATGGTGGTTGGGACTTGGCCATGGGCGTCGAGTGGCAGAAGACCAAGGGCGACCACGCGCGCATCGTTGATCGGGACGGCCTAGGCAGCGCCCCGCCTTCCAACACCCCGGCCACGCTGGCCACGGCCTACGACCTTCTGGACAGCCACATGAATCTGCGCCGGGGAGACTGGAACTTTCATCTCTACGGTTCCTTGTTGACCAATGGCGGTGGCGGACCGGGCGGGGCGCAAGTCCTCACCTCCGGCAACGACATTGATGAACGGTCAATGATTACCGACCTGAGTTACAGCAACGACCATAGCGTGGCGGACTGGACCCTGAACGCCCGCCTCTCTTACTCCTATCTCGGGCAGGACAACGTCGTGGAGTTTTTTCCCGCCAGCTTCAGGCCACCGATCGGCCAAATCGGCAACCCGATCGCCGACAGTACCGACGGCGGCCTGGAGACCAGCGCCATCTACAAGGGCATTCAGGACCACCAACTCCGCCTGGGGGCGGGCTACAAAAACTACGACTTCGAGCCGGACCAGTACAAAAACTTCAACCTGCCGGTCAACGGGGGCTACAAGCAGTGCGTGCCCGCCCTCTATACCTTCCAGACCCCAGCCGGGCCGGTCACCTTTGGCCCCATGACCCATATCACCGACCCGGACTGCCTGTACATGCCCTCCGCCAACCGCAACCTCTTCTACGGCCTGATCCAGGACGAGTGGCAGTTCTCCCGGGCCTGGACGCTCACCGCCGGGGTCCGTTACGACGAGTACTCCGACTTCGGCTCCACGGTCAACCCCCGGGCGGCACTGGTCTGGGAGACCCGCTACGACCTGACCACGAAGCTAATGTACGGGCAGGCCTTTCGCGCCCCTTCGCTCTCGGAACTCTACATCAGCAAAAATCCACAATCCATCGGCAACCCCGGCCTAACCCCGGAACAGATCGAGACCGAGGAGTTGGCTTTTGATTACCAGCCCACCAAGGACCTGCGCCTGATCCTCAGCCTGTTCACCTATGAGGCCACGGACCTCATTGACCTGATAGGCCCCCTGCCCCAGGCCTACACCAACTTCGGCACCGTGCGGGCCAACGGCTTTGAGGTGGAAGGGACCTGGCAAGCCTTGCCCAGCCTACGCTTGAAGGCCAACTTCGCCTACCAACGAGCGAGGAACACCACGGTCGACGCCAGGGTCGCCGACGCACCGGGGATGCAGGCCACCTTCAGCCCGCACTGGGAGTTCCTTCCGGAGTGGTCCCTGGATGGCCAAATCAACTGGATAGCCGATCGCCCCCGGGCCAAGAACGACCCCCGCTCCGCGATCAGCGACTACGAATTGGTCGATCTCACCCTACGGCGCACCAACATCGCTGGCCACTGGGAGGTGACCCTGGCCCTGCGCAACCTGTTCGACGAGAACGCCAGCATCCCCAGCCCCTACGCCCCGGGGAACCCGCTGGGGGCCGCCATCCCGGGTGACTACCCCATGGTGGGCCGAGCAGTGTGGGGTGAGGTGAGTTGCCATTTCTAACACCGCGCCACACATAAGGACCCCACCATGACATCACAACCCCAGACCATTCGCCAACGCGAAGCCACCTTTGCCAGCCGCACCGTGACCCGGATCTGGCAAGAGGTCCCCACCGCTGACAACCCCTATCTGGCCGAGAGCTGCCGCTGCCACGGCTATGACCTCATGGAACTGGCGGCCAAGCGCAGTTTCGTTGATGTCCTCTTCCTCCTCTTGCAAGGGGAGTTGCCGACCGCGGATCAGGCCCGGGTCCTGGAGACCCTGTTCATTGCCATGATCAACCCCGGCCCCCGGCACCCGGCGGTACGGGCCAGCATGTATGCCGGGGTGGGCAAGACCCACAGCCAGCACCTGTTGCCCATCGGCCTCACCATCCTGGGGGGTGGGCACCTGGGCGGCGAAGAGGTGGGGCTGGCCATGGAGTTTTTGAAGAAGAACCGCAAACACCAGCCACACGGGGTGGCCGCCGATTGCCTCCTCAAGGAGAGGCCTGAGCAGGGGGATTGGCATCCGGTCCCCGGCTTTGGCAGCCGCTTCGGCGCCATTGACCCCATGCCGGGTAAGGTGGCAGAGCTGCTGCTGACTCTCCCCGGCAACCACGACCACCTGCACTGGGGTGCGGATTTCGTTACCACGATTACCCCCCAGGGCCTGGGGTGGCTGACCCCCGGGGTCGCGGCGGCGGCCTTCTGCGACCTGGGCTTCCACCCCCGGGCCGGAGCAGGGCTCTTTCAACTGCTGGCAGGGCCCGGGCTGCTGGCCCATGGCCTGGAGCTGGCCAACAAACCCATTACCGCCATGCCTTTTTTGGATGAGGAGCACTATGTCATCGAACAACCAAGCCGCACCCGCTGACACCTCTCTGTGGGACGCAGCCCGCGGCACCATCCGCACCCGCATCGGCGGCATGGTGATCGGCAAGGCGGTCTGGTGCCACGGCTACGACATGATGCAGGAGTTGGTGGGTCAGGCCTCCTACTTCCAGGTGATGGTCCTGAATATCACCGGCCGCCTGCCGGAGCGACGGCTGGCGGATTGGCTGGAGGCCTATTTCATCGGCAACAGCTATCCTGATGCCCGCATCTGGTGCAACCACATCGGCAGCCTGGGCGGCACCATGCAGGCCACGCCGGTGGCAGCGGCCTGCGCCGGCATCCTGGCGGCTGACTCCCATCTCTACGGCTCCGGGACCTCACCTGGCGTCCGCTTCTTCCAGCAGGCCCTCGCCAAAAAGCGCAATGGCCTGACTGCTTCGGAGATCGTGGCCGCAGAACAACGCCACTCCGGCGCAAAACCGATGATCATTGGCTACGCCAGACCGATTGTCAGTGGCGACGAACGAATATCGGCCTTGGAACAGTTACGGGTTCAACTCGGTTTTGAGATTGGCGAACACCTGCAGTTGGCCTTTGAAATTGAAAAAGTCATGCACGAAAAGACCAATGAACGGATGAACCTTTTTGGCTATGCCGCCCCCTTTCTCCTGGACCAAGGATTTTCCGACCAAGAACTTTATCGCATGATCTCCGTTGTAGTTAGTTCCGGGGTCCAGGCCTGCTACGCCGAGGCTGCCGACCAACCGCCGGAGACCTTTTTTCCGCTGCACTGCAATGATACCGACTACCAAGGGAAGCCGCCACGGGACGTCCCAGAACAGGGGTAAACGATATGCCACAACTCAACAATAAGACCGCCATCATCACCGGCAGTTCCGCCGGCATCGGCAAAGGCATGGCCCTCCTCCTTGCCCGGCTTGGCGCCCATGTGGTGGTCACCAGCCGCAGCCAAGACCAGGCGTTACAGGTGGTGGAGGAGATTACGGCGGCAGGTGGGTTGGCCACCCCCTGCGCCTTTGACCTTGACGACCCCGGCACCATCCCTGCCCTGTTGGCCACGGCCACGGAACGAACAGGCCGGATCGACATCCTGGTCAACAATGCCCTGAGTCGCGCCACCACCCCCCCGCTGCCGCTACAGGCCCTGGAGTATCACCAGCTACGGGACGGGGTGACCGCCAACCTCACCAACGTGCTGGCGCTGACCGCTGCCGCCTACCCCTTACTCAAGGCAGCACGGGGGGTGGTGCTGAATATCGGCTCGGCAGTGGTCAACAGGCATACCCTCGGAATCCCGCTGTACACCATTCTCAAGGGGGCTCTTAGCCAGACCACCCGGGTGCTGGCCGCGGAGTGGGCCGTGGATGGTATCCGGGTCAACCAGATCAATCCGGGGTTCGTGAGCACCGACTCCATGGCCGTTCGCCAGACAGCGGCTACCGTTACGCTGATGACCCAGCAGTTTGCCGAGTTGCACCCCTTGGGCCGGGTGGGCGAGGTGGAGGATATCGCCAGCCTCGCCGCTTATCTGGTATCTCCGCAGGCAGGGTGGATCACCGGGGCGGTCATTGATAGCGATGGAGGCTACTCCGTGCAGGGGGCACGATTCCCGCTGCCCTCTGATCGTTGACCCTCTACCCCGCCAGGGCCACGTCAACCATCTTATTCTCCGGCAGTGTTCACGTCCGGGGATGCCAAAGTACAGTAATCAGCTAAACGCTTATCCATATTCCCTGCTTGACCCAAGCAACCCGGATATGGATAATGACAGGAACCAGGGGTGGCAGATGATGCCGTCGCCTTCGATGGGTACCGGTTCGCGGCCGGGGGGTAAGCCGTTGTTGAGAGGATTATTCACATACGCAAAGGGAGAGAGGGGATGAAAAAACAGCTAACGCTCATGTCTGTGGGGATGATCGGCGCCGTGGTTATCGGCCTCGGCACTGGAGTTCAGACAGCCCAGGGGAGCACGGATGAGGAACAACAGCGGCAGATGGAGGCCATGTTCCAAAAAGGGCCCCAGGAGGAGGATGTCTATCGTGCCCAGAAGATGCTGGTCACTGCCACCGGCAGCCTGAAGCCCGTGCGTCTGGCCCCGTCCGTGGCCTCGGTGGTGACCGCGGAGGAGATCCGGGCCATGGGCGCCACCACCCTGGACGAGGTCCTGGAGACAGTGCCCGGCCTCCATGTCACCCCCTCTTCCCAGTATTTCAATTCGATCTGGTCCATCCGCGGGGTGCACACCAGCATCAACCCCGAGGCCTTGCTGCTGGTGAACGGCACTCCCCTGACCTCCAACTACATGGGGGGGCGCGGCTTTGGTTTCCGCATGCCGGTGGAGATGATCTCCCGGGTGGAGGTGGTGCGTGGACCTGGCTCGGCCCTGCATGGGGCTGATGCCTTCTCCGGGGTGATCAATGTGATCACCAAGGACAACTTCGAGATCGCAGGCACCCAAGCCGGGGCCAGGGGAGGCTCCTTTGACGGCTACGCAGGCTGGGCGCAGCACGGCGGCCAGTACCACGGCTGGGACCTGGCCCTGGGCCTGGAGTGGCAGAAGGGCACGGGGGATGACCACCGCCGCGTGGAGCGGGACTTCATGACCGCCATCGGCCAGTCCGCCCTCTCCAACGCCCCGGGGCCCCTGGACACCGGCTACAACAACCTGGACACCAACCTGCAGCTACGCCGGGGGGACTGGGACCTGCACCTCTACGGCACCTTGCAGGAGGCCGGGGCCGGCCCGGGGGTGGCCCAGGCCATTACCTATGGCAATGATGCGGATACCTCGGACCTGCTCACCGACCTCAGCTACCGCAATGGCCATAGCTTCCGTAACTGGGAGCTGGGGGGCCGGCTCTATTACTCCTACATGAAGGTGGACCCCCTGGTCCAGTTCTACCCCAAGGGGTTCTCCCCCTTCCCGCCGCCTACGCCCAACACCTTCACCACCACCCCCATGCAGGGGGAGCCGATCACCACCAGCGAGGATGGCGGGCTGGAGACCTTTGCGGTCTTCAACGGCTTTAGCGACCACCGGCTACGCCTGGGGGCCGGCTTCAAGTCCAACGAGTTCACCCCGGACCAGTATAAAAACTTCCCCCCCTTGCTGAGCCCCACCGGCGAGATGGTGCACATCACCAACCCGGCCCTGCGTTTCATCACCGACGCCAACCGCCAGATCTGGTACGGCCTGGTGCAGGACGAGTGGCACCTGGCCCGCGGCTGGGAACTCACCGCCGGGGTGCGCTACGACGAGTACAGCGACTTCGGCTCCACCACCAACCCCAGGGCCGCCCTGGTGTGGGAGACCCTGCCGACCTTGACCACCAAGCTCCTCTACGGCCAGGCCTTCCGTGCCCCCTCCTTCTCCGAGATGTACATCACCAACAACCCCGCGGCCCAGGCCAACCCCGACCTGGCCCCCGGGGAGATCGAGACCACGGAGTTGGCCTTTGACTACCAGCCCACGTCCAAACTGCGTACCGCCCTCAATCTGTTTCACGCCACCACCGACGGCATGGTGCAGTTGATCCCGCCATCAGTGGCCGCAGGGGAGACAAAACCCACCTTCCACAACTACAATAATCTGCGCAGCAACGGCTTTGAGGTGGAGCTGGAGTGGCAACCCCTGGAGCCTCTCAAGGTCAAATCCAATTTCGCCTACCAGCGCTCCAAGAACACCAAGATTGACGCCATGGTCCCCGATGCCCCAGAGATGCAGTTCTACTTGAACCCCCACTGGACCTTCCTGCCGGAGTGGTCCGTGGATGGCCAATACTATTGGATTGGCGAGCGGCACCGGGAGCGGGCCGACCCCCGCGATGACGTGGACTCCTACCAGGTGGTCAATCTCACCCTGCGCCGCCAGAACATCGCCAAGCACTGGGAGGCGGCGGTGGCCGTGCGCAACCTCTTTGACGAGGGTGGCCGCGAGCCCAGTCCCTACACCCCGGCAGCCGGCCCCCTCGGCGCCTACATCCCTGACGACTACCCCATTGCCACCCGCTCCCTGTGGGCGGAGGTGCGTTTTCACTATTGACCCCCACTTCGCGGCTTGGCGCAATGCCAAGCCAACAAAGCGGAGCAAAGACCACCGTGGGGTGGGCGTACGTTTCATCGTGCTCACCCCATTCCATATTAAGGAGATTGCAAATGAATGTTGCCGAGTTGATCATGGATGCCCTGAGTCAGGTGCATGTGAAATACATCTTCGGTATCCCCGGGGGGGCCATTGAGGACCTCAATACCGCCATCTTTCACAATGGCCAGATCCAGGCCATTGTCAGCAAACACGAGGAGGGCGCCGCCTTCATGGCCGACGGCTACGCCCGGGCCTCCGGCGAACTGGGGGTGTGCTGCGCCACCTCTGGCCCCGGGGCATCCAACCTGATCACCGGTCTGGCCTCGGCCTATGCGGATTCCATCCCGGTCCTGGCCCTCACCGGTCAGGTCTCCACCTCGGTCTTCGGTAAGGGGGCGCTCCAGGAGTCCGGGGACGAAGGGGTCAACCTGGTCTCCATCTTCAAGAGCTTCACCAAATACTCCGGCATGCTGATCACCGAAGAGCGTGCCCAGTACATGATCCAGAAGGCCATCCGCCTGGCCACCACTGGGCCCAGCGGACCGGTGCACCTCAATCTACCCATCAACCTGATGAAGAAGGAGATCCCCGAGCAGCTCCCCCTGACCCTCAACTCCAATGTCCGGCTCTTTGATTTCGATGCCATCCAGCGGGCGGCGGAAAAACTGGTCAATGCCAAGCACCCGGTGATCATTGCCGGCTGGGGGGTCACTCTCTCCAGGGCGGCCTACGAACTGAAAGAGCTGGCCCAGATCCTTAACATCCCGGTGGCCACCTCCCCCAAGGGCAAATCGGTCTTCCCGGAGACCCACGAACTCGCCCTTGGGGTCTTGGGCTTTGCCGGCAACCCGGTGGCCAAGGCCTACGTCATTGATCAGGATGTGGATGTCATGCTGGCGGTGGGCACGAGCTTCAACGAGATGATGACCGGCGGCTGGAACGACAGTCTGAGACCAAAATGCCTGATCCACATCGATGTCAACCCGGAGAACATCGGCAAGAATTATGGGACCGCCATCGGTCTGATCGGTGATGCCCGGGTCAACCTCAAGGAACTGTGCAAGGCGGTGGTGGATGCCCGATCATCCAAAGGGTTGAGGCGGCCGGAGTTGGACAAGGAGGTGGTCAAACTCAAGCATAAACACGCCAAGGAGGAAAAGACGCCGGAGACCAGGAATAACCTCTACCACCCCAGACACTTGGTGGAGGATATTCAGGCGAGCTGCCCCGAGGATACCATCTATTTTGCCGACATGGGCTGCGTCATGGCCTGGGCCACCCGCTACATGACCCTCGATTTCCCTTACTCCTACATGATGGGCATGGGCTTCGGTTCCATGGGCTATGCAGTGGCGGCGCCGGTGGGTGCCAAACTGGCCCGGCCGGACCGGCCGGTGCTGGCCATGGTGGGGGATGGCAGCTTCCTCATGAACGGCTTCGAGGTGGCCACCGCCGTCAATTACGACATCCCGGTGGTCTGGGTGGTTTTCAACAACGCCATGCTGGGCATGGTCTACCATGGCCGCAAGCTGTTCAACACCCCGATTCCGGAAGGGCTGCCCTCTCCCTTCAAGCGTGTGGACTTTGTCAAGGTCGCCGAGGGGTTAGGGGCGCGGGGCATCCGCATCGACACCCCGCGGGCGATAACCAAGGAGCTGATGGAGGAGGTCTTTGCCTGCCGCCAGCCCACCGTGATTGACGTGATCATTGACGAAGAGGCGGTGCCACCCATCCTCAGCCGCATCCGGTCGGTGGACAAACAGGGCTGAGCAGGCAGACGAGACTATGATCCGTATCCATTTCCGTACGTTACAGGTCTGCTGGAAGATCTACGGCCCAGGCAAGGTCTTCTTCTCCCTACTCATCGGCGACACCCTACTCCGCTGCTTTCACGCCGCTACCCTTCTCCTCGACCGCATCTTTTTTCCCGGGTACCGCCACGTCGAGGTAAAGAGGCCGGTGTTTATCATCGGTCACCCCCGGAGCGGCACCACCTTTCTCCACCATCTATTGACCGGGACCAATGAGGCCGCCGCATTCCCCTGCTGGCACATCCTGTTCCCAGCCCTTACCGGCCGCGCCTTGGTCGGCCCCCTCATCCGCCAATTGATCCGCAAGGGCAAGACCGAGGTCATGCCGGAGTGGACCGGCCATGCCATAGACTTGGACAAGGTGGAAGAGGAGGAGATGCTCTTCCTCCATAACGACGATACCCAGTTTGTACCAGCCGGCATGCTGGGGTTCGATGATCGGGAGTATCCCGAGTTGCGGCTCCATGACCAACAGCCCAGGGAGCGCCGCTTCCGGTCCATGCGCTTCCTGCACGGGCTTTTCCAGCGCCAAATTTACAGTACCGGCAAGGGACAGATCATTGCCCAAACACACTTCTCCACCCACCGGCTCAAGACCATGCTGGAGTTTTACCCGGACGCCAAGTTTATCTACATCCTCCGCGACCCCCATCATGTGGTCCCCTCCTTTCTCTCTCTCCTCCATAACAGCATCCAGTTCCGCTGGGGGCTGGACAAAATTCCACAGGAGGTACTGCAACGCTACAACCAACGGCGCTACCAGGCCATGATCGACCTCTACCGCTATTTCCACGATCTCAGGAAAAGGGGTGAGGCCCCTGCCGACCGGGTCATGGTCCTTCCCTACGAACAACTCCGAAACGACATGGAGGCCACCTTCACTCGAATTGTCGCATTCACCGGCATCCAGGTAAGCGCCCAGCTACGGGAAAAAGTGGCGGCACGGGCGGCAGCCCAACAGCAGTACCAGCGGCGGCATACGGTCAAGGACCTTGCCGAGTTCGGCCTCAGCCATGAACAGATCGACAAGGACTTTGCCTTTCTCCAGGAGAATTAGTTCTCCTGCACATGATTTCATCATCTTTACTCATTCATCCCCAGGTGTAATGGAATGCAAAAAAAAAGTTATATTGGGCTCGCATGCACAGGTCATGATAACGCCTTGGCGATTGTCAACTCTGCAGGCAAAATTGTCTTTGCCGAGGCAACGGAACGGCACCTGCAAAACAAGCGCGCGGTTAACACCCCTCCTGATGATGTGTTCAGGACAAGAAAGTTAATTGAAGAGTATTGCGACAAAGATTCCGCCCTGGTTATGGCCAAGACATGGAGCAGTAATGTGCAGGCTATCATGGGAGAGCAATGCTCTCATCTTGCCAAACAGATTAATGCGTATCGAAATTCCAACCAATTATGGTCTAGCCTCTTCCCGGTGTACCACCATCTCTGTTCAGTCTTTGTCCCCTCCAATGTTGAGCGCGCAGGGCAAGCGCTGAATTTCTATTGTCAAAATTCCAAAAGAGATCTCTCCGTTAGGTATTTTGATCATCATTTAACCCATGCCGCCACCGGATGCTATACGAGCCCCTATCATGAGGCCGTCTGTGCCAGTATTGACGGCTTCGGTGAAGGCACATCCGTCTCATTTTATGCCTATCGAGATGGGGCGATCCATAAAGTTGACCATGCTGCGCATCCTCCGGGTGGCATGGAGAGTCTTGGCTTTTTCTACGGCCTCATTATCTGCGGTCTCTGCGGCTTTAACGCCTGGGAAGGCGAAGAGTGGAAGGTGATGGGGCTTGCCCCCTATGGCAAGTTCAACAAAGAGATGTACGCCGCCATGCAACGTTTCCTCCAAGTGGATGGCTTCCGGCTGATCCACCCCGCCACCGCGGAAGAGGCCTGTCAAGAGCTACTGGCCTACGCCCGAAAACCAGGCTCATCGCCGCTGACCGTGGCGGATCTCGCCTTTACCGGCCAGCAGTATTTCGCCGACATCATGACGCAACTGCTCGACCAGCTGTACGCGCTGGGCATCTCGGACAACTTAGTCCTTGGCGGCGGTTGCGCATTGAACTCTTCCTATAACGGCATGATTTTGGAGAGGACCAAGTTCAAGAGTGTGCATGTCTATTCCGCGCCTGCCGATGATGGCAACGCCGTTGGGGCCGCCCTGTTGGCGTATTATGAGGACCACCCTGAACAGAGACCGATCCCCGCGGTCCACACCCCCTATCTGGGGTCGGAGGTCTCGGCCGAGACCCTCACCCACCTGCAGCAGCTTGGCGGCATCAAGGGGCTGGTGAGATTAGAGCGAGAGGAACTCTATCAACGAACAGCGGCAATCATCGCCGAGGGGAAGATTTGCGGCTGGGTGCAGGGCCGGGCAGAGTATGGGCCCAGGTCTTTAGGCAATCGCTCCATCTTGGCGGACCCCCGCCGCGCCGACATGAAGGATAAAATCAACAGCCGCGTGAAATTCAGGGAGGAGTTTCGCCCCTTTGCCCCTTCCATTCTGCACGAATTCGGCGACAAATATTTTATTGATTACCAAGAGACCCCGTACATGGAGAGGACGTTACTCTTCCGGGATGAGGTCAAGGGGAAGGTCCCGGCAGTCGTCCATGCCAACTCCTCGGGCAGGCTGCAAACGGTTAAAAAAGAGTGGAATGAACCCTACTACAGAGTGATCAGTGAATTCCACAGGATCACGGGCATCCCAATCCTCTTGAACACCAGCCTTAATGTGATGGGCAAACCGATTATTCACTCCGTGGAAGACGCCATCGCTCTGTTCTTCACCACCGGGCTTGACGCCATGGTGATCGAAGACTACCTCATCCTCAAGGATGATTGATCGCACCTGCCACCAAGGCCCCCTCCTCACTCCTCATAGACCCTGAAGGCCATCTCCAAGGGGAGCTGCCGGACATCCATGCCAAGCTTGGCCGCTGTGGCCAGATTGACGGAGATACGGGTCGAGATGGGGTCCATGACCCCGATCTCTTGCGGTCTCTGGTGGTGCTGGAGGATGTTCATCACCACCGAGGCCGCTTGGCTGCCGATATTCTGATGATCCGGGGAGATGGAGAGCAGGAGCCCGGTGCGGGCCATCTCTTCGGCCTCGCCAATACAGACCAGATGGTCCTTGATACACCGCGACCTAAACCAGTCGACATTATCCAAGGTAAAGACCTGCGGGTCGTTGAGCATCCAGAAGCCGTCGACCTGATCGGCCAACCCCTTAAAGGCACGCTGAAACTCATCGGCACTATCGATCTCGGTGCCGATGATCTCCAGCCCGATGAGCTTGGCCGCCTGTTGGGCCTGCTCAAATGCCTTCCGGAACGCCAGGCTGTAGATGACCCCAATGCGCCGGGCCTTCGGGGTGAACATAGCCATGTTGGCCAGTTGGGTGCCGGGCCCGGTCTCCATGGCTATGCCGGTGATATTGCGCTGCCCGTCAAGGAGTTTATAGCGCTGCCAGTTGATGACCATGATAAAGAGCACCGGGATCTCCTGCCGGTCCTGGGTCCACAGCTTGGCCGCATAGGCGGCCTTGGCGCCCACGGCCAAGATCAAGTCCGGCTTGTTGCTGAAGATCTGCTGGCGGAGTTTCGACACCCCGTTCAGGTCGCCATGCAGGTTATACAGGGTCATCGGCAGGCCGATCTCCTCGCCAAAGGAGGCCACCGGTTCCTGGTAGCTCTCCAGGGAGTCACTCAACAGCACCGCCACCCCGCTCCTTCCCATGGCCTGGCCGCACGGCGCCAGCATCAGGACCAGCCACAGCAGCAGGCCCACTCTATTTCGTAGTTGGTTTCCAGTCATCGATTTGTAGTATTCTTTTGATGGTGCGGGTTTGAGTATTCCCTTCCCCCTGCTGGACGATACGCTTGAACTCCCCAAGCAACTCCGGAGAGACTGCCTCCGGGGTGTAGCAGAGCACAGGCAGAGGGATCGGATCGGATTCGGCCAGGGAGGTTAACCCCTCGGCCAGTCTGGGGTTGACCTGACGCAACCGGTCAATGGATTCACGGGAGACAAAGGCCAGGGCGACCTGATTGATCGCCACCGCGATCAAGGCATCGAGATCCTTGGAGGCATGGACATAGCTCATATCCGCTGCCACAACCCCCAAGCGGTGAAAGAGAATTTTATCCAGCATGGTCTGTTCATCGCTGGCAAAGGAGGTCAGGGCAATGGTCTTCCGCGCCAGGTTTTGCAGACCGATGCGCGACGCCTTGCTGGTCATCAACAGCTTGGTATAGGTCTCTTGCCCTTGGCGGATGGGGATGAGTAATGGGCTAATGCCCTTTGGCGCATCCGGCCGGTCAAGGTACCAGGAGGGCAAAAAGAGAAAGGCGGGTTTGGCCTTTTTGACCTGTTGATCAAAGTCACGAAAACGGGCAAAGGGCTGAAACTCCACCTCAAGACCGTTGACCAGAAAAAATTTTTTGATCTCCTGCTGCAAGTCGTGAAAATTGACCTGAGTAGAGTCCGGATTAAAATAATAAAATTTGGGAATAAGAGCCGAGTTGGCGCTGGACACGGAACCGGAGGCCAACAGGAAGGAGGTGGAACCCAGAAAAATGCAGAGCAGGCGAAGCAGGCGCCACAAAAACCAACGCCGGCTGCTCCCTCGCTGACACGATGATCCTGAACCTGCCCCCTTACGGGCAGGGATGAGGAGAGGAGATAACTCTCCTCGATGGCTCACGACAGCTCCTGACTGCTCAAGGGATGCAGTAGAGACTCTCGGGAAAGGATCATAAACAGGTTCCGGGTTCTAAGAGAAGGGTAAGCAACAAGCACCATGCCAGCCATGGCATCCTTGCTAAGGTAAAAAATCAGGTCGGGAAACGCAAGCTGTTTTCGCTTGTCAGTAAGCCCATTTTCAAATTAGAATGCATATTCCCATAATCATGCGCATTTGCAACCTCTTTAGGCGATTTGAAAGCCGCCCCGACACCCGCCATGTGGAAACGCCCCTCCATCAGTACCTATCTGGTCAGCATGAACATGGTGCTCCTCTGTCTGCTCTTCCCCATCTTCAGTTTTCTATTCATGCGGGAGATGGTCCAACTCCGTGATATCCAGCTTGACCGCAACATCACCACCGTCCGCCAATCCCTGGCCACCCGCAGCTCATCGCTCCTGCGCAGCACTGCCCTGAGCGCCAAGGAGGCCATCGCCGGCTATGACTTCACCTTCCTGCAAAACCTGCTGGCCGAGGTGACCCATGACGATCCCGAGATCCGCTCGTGCATGGTCATCGACAAAGAACAGGTCGTGGTCGCCCATAACGACATCAACCTGATCGGCAGTAGCATGCCCAGCCACGCCACCTTCCCGGAGACCATGCCCTCCGGCGAACCCCTGGCCCAGATAACCTGGCCCACGGCGGGGGAAGAGGGTGCCGGCGACGGAGTCATGGTCGCGGTTTTCCCTATCTACAACGGCACCACTTTGTGGGGACGTATCCGTTGCGACTATTCGCTGGCAACAACAGAGAAGGCGATTACCCAGGTCAAGGAGGATTGGACCCGGCAACTGGGCCAGATGAAACGGTATTTCATCTACCTCTTGGCCGGTTTCCTGGTGATCGGCTTCCTAGTCGCCATCCTCTTGACCCGCTCCTTCGTGCGGGCCACCCAGGTCCTACATGCCGGCGTCAAGCAGGTGGCGGACGGAGAGCTGGACCGCGAAATCACCCTCTCCGGCGGCATTGTCTGCCAAGAGTTTGCCGGGCTGGTGGCCTCCTTCAACACCATGACCGAGAAGCTACGCCTGACCCATCAGCAACTCGACGACTACTCCAAATCCTTGGAAGAGAAGGTGACGGCGAGGACCATTGCCCTGCACGAGGCCCAGGAGATCATGGTCAAGCAGGCCCACGAGGCGGGTCTGGCCGAGATGGCGGTGGGGGTGCTGCACAATATCGGTAATGCCATCACCCCGGCCCAGGTTGCCGCTACCGTGCTGGCCAATCACCTGACCAACAGCCCGCTGCGCACCAAACTCCCGCAATCGCTCATCCCCTTAAGCGAGTTTCTGGCGGGAGAGCGGGAGATCTCCCCCCAGGAGAGAAAGCGTTTTATGAGCATCCTCCACTATCTGCCCGAGAGCCTGGTGGAGGAGTATGACCGGGCAATCCGGGAACTGCATGACATCCGCGACAAGCATCACCATATCGAAAACATCATCAAATTGCAGATGCGCTACGCCCGCGTGGCGGATACCCCGGACCTGGTCGACATCAACCACCTGCTCCGCGACGCCATGAAGATCCTGGCCGACACCATTGCCAAACGCCAGATCCGGGTGACCATGGAGATTCAGGAGACCCCGCCGGTGAGGGCCGAGGCCACCAAGCTGCTGCAGATCATGGTCAACCTGATCAAAAATGCCTATGAGGCCATGGATCCCGCCTCCATCCAGGTGCGGGAACTGACCGTGGCCACCGGTGTCCGGGAAGGAGAGCCGCGGCTCGTCTATTTCGCGGTTACGGACACGGGCTGCGGCTTCACGGAGGAGGAGAAGAAGCACCTCTTCTCCTTCGGCTTCTCCACCAAGGAGCGGGGCAGCGGTTTCGGACTGCACTCCTGCGCCAACGCCATCATTGCCGACCATGGTGCCATTGAGGCGGAGAGCCCAGGCCACGGCCAAGGGGCGACCTTCACCGTGCTGTTACCCGCTTACCAGGCCGGTCAGGCCACCGAGCAGAAGGGCAGGGAAATTTGATGGTCTCGCAAAAAGTCGTGAAGCTGACCATCTGCCAATGTATTTTCAATTGGGTACGGGGCCTGCCAGCGGCGGTTGAGTGCTTTTTGCGAAACCGTCATAAAATCACTTTACACCAACCACCAAAGAGAGATACCTTGCATGAATATGGGTCTTCTCCCCCTGAAGGAGAGCTTGCACCACTGCCATGCCCGCGGGCGCGGCAGCAATCATAGGTGTAATCGCCACCACCCCACACATCCACGGCATCATGAACGCTTACCACTAGCCCGAACTTCTGCCAAACGACCTATTCCATGACGCAAACCCAAACACCACACTCACGCATCCTGGTCATTGACGATGATCAGGATGTCTGGAAGGCCTACCGGCTGGTTCTCAATCCCGATGAACTGAGCCCTGACTCCTCCTCGGCCAAGATCAGCCAACTGCTGGGTGACGGAGAGACCACCGAGCGTGAAAACGGATTTTCCCTCTCCTTTGCCTGCCAGGGCCAAGAGGGTTACCAACTGGTGGCCGAGGCCAAGGAGAAAGACCCCATTGCCGTGGCCTTTGTCGATATCAGGATGCCCCCCGGCTGGGATGGCATGGAGACTGCCGTCAAGATCAGAGGCATTGATCCCGACATTGAGTTGGTCATCGTCACCGTCTATTCCGATCGCTCCATGGAGGAGATCGTCCGGGCCGTGGGCTCGCCCGACAAGCTCCTCTTCCTGCGCAAACCCTTCGATCCCGAAGAGCTCCAACAGATGGCCCGGGCCTTGAGCAGCAAATGGCACCTCTCCCGCGAAAGAGAGAAACAGCAACACGCCCAGCGCCTGCTGGAGCAACAACTCATGCATGCCCAGAAGATGGAGACCATCGGCACCCTGGCCGGTGGCATTGCCCACGATTTCAACAACATCCTCTCCGCCATCATGGGCTATACCGACTTGGCCTTGATGCGCACACCCGAGAACACCCCCTTACAGGAAGACCTGCGCCAAGTCCGCAAGGCGGCGGATCGGGCCGCTGACCTCGTCCGCCAGATCCTGACCTTCAGCCGCCGGCAGCAGACGGAAAGTCACCCCTTGCAAGTCTCCCTGGTGGTCAAGGAGGCCTTGAAGCTCCTCCGCGCTTCCATCCCCACCACCATTGACATCCGCCAGGAGGTCACCACCCAGGCCACGGTGCTGGCCGATCCCACCCAGATCCATCAGTTGATCATGAACCTCTGCACCAATGCCTTTCATGCCATGGGGGATCGTGGTGGTATCCTCGGGGTCAGCCTGACCGAGGTGGCCTTAAGCCAATCACCAATCACGGCCAATAAGATCGCTTTGCCGCCGGGCCGCTATGTCAGACTGATGGTCAGTGATACCGGCAATGGCATGGATACGGAGACCATGGCCAAGATCTTCGAGCCCTATTTCACCACCAAGGAGAAGGGCAAGGGTACGGGGCTGGGGCTGGCCGTTGTCCACGGCATTGTTGAAAACCATCATGGTGGCATCGAGGTGACGAGCGAACCGAGGCAAGGCACCACCTTCACGGTCTACCTCCCCATGGCCAATCAAGAGGCAGCCATGGCGGCACCCCCGGCGCCGGTGCCTAGCCATCGCTCCCAAGCCGGTGAACGGGTAGCGGTGGTGGATGACGAGTCCACCATCCGCGAACTGATCGGCCAGTTCCTCCTCGATGCCGGTTACCGGGTGGATATCTTTGTCAACGGCATGGATGCCTGGCAGACCATCTCCCGCACCCCCAAGGCCTGGGACCTGCTGATCACCGACCAGACCATGCCGGGGATGACCGGTGAACAACTGGCAGCCATGCTCCTCGCCGTCCGGCCGGAGATGCCGATCATTCTCTGCTCGGGCAACAATGAGCTGTTGGACAACGACCAGACCCGCAAGATGGGGATCTCCGCCTGCCTGCTCAAACCCATCGGCCGGGACGGGCTGCTGGATCTGGTGGGCAAGACCATGACCCATCGAGGGCCATGACCGGCGAGCCCCTCCCCCCATAAACATCCATGGACATCATCGTCATCGGCGCGGGATACGGCGGCATCACCGCTGCCCTGCGCCTGGCCAGGCTCTTCCGACGCCGAGCGGAGTGCCGGGTCCACCTGATCGACCAAAACCCCTACCACACCCTCAAGACCCAACTCCATGAGGCCGCGATCCGACATACCTCGGTCGTCATCCCCATCGCCGACATCATCAAGAACCGTCCCATCCTCTTCCATGCCGCCACGGTCACCGGCATCGACCTAAACCGGCGTCGGGTCATGCTGGCAGGGAGCTCCCTCCCCTTCGACTACCTGGTCTTCGCCCTCGGCAGCCTGGCCAACTACTACAACATCCCGGGAGTGGCGGAGCACTCGTTCCCGCTACAAACGGCCGAGGACGCGGAACGGATCTTCCGTCACCTCCGCGGCCTGTGCGCCGCCGCCGGCAGTGAACCCAACCGGCAGGCGCGTCGGGATCGGCTGCGGTTCGTCATCGGTGGCGGTGGCCTCTCGGGGGTCGAGTTCGCGGCGGAGCTTGCCGACCATGCGGCCCTCTGCGTCCAGGAACATGCCCCGGCAGAGCCGGCAGATGTTGAGGTGGTCATCATCGAAGGGTGGGAGAGAACCCTCCCCGCCATGGAGGAGACGGTGGTCAAGCGGATCGAACAGAGGCTGCGGGCCAAGGGGATCAAGATCATGACCCGCGCCATGATCACCGCCCTGACCCCGGACACCGTAACCCTGTCCACCGGCGAGCGGATCAAGAGCGAGACCCTGATCTGGACCGGCGGCATCCGGGTCAGCACCCTGGCCGGGGAGAGCGGCCTCGCGGTCGACCCCATGGGACGCATTGTGGTGGACGAGTTCCTCAGGGCGCGTGGGTACCCCTCGATCTACGCCATCGGCGACAATGCCTTGGCGGTAAACCCCGAGACCGGCAGGCCGGTACCGGCGGCCGCGCAATTTGCCCTGCAGCAGGGCAGGCTGGTGGCCGAGAACATCCATGCGGCAGTGACCGCGGGCGAGCCAACCCCCTACCGCCCCAAACTCCTGGGCGAGGTCGTCAGCCTCGGCCGCCACTTGGCCGTGGGCTGGATGGCGCTCCCCCTCAGCAAAAAGATCACCTTTGTCGGTTTCCTGGCCAGCCTGCTCAAGGCGGCAACCACGGAAAAACACCTTTTCCTCCTGCGCAAGGAGAGCAGGAATTGGATCCGCTATTGAATAGCCGCGGTAAAGACCTCCCTCCTCCACCCCTCAAACCGCATCATCCACACTTGCCCCCCGCTCCCACTTGCGCATGACCACCGAACTGGTGGCCGCCACCACCCCGAAGGAGAAGACGCTGAGCACCAAGGGGAGGCCGGTGGCCTGGAAGAGGTCGATGAAGACCTTAATGGCGGCCACCAGTACCACCAAGCCGGCCACGGTCACGATCTCCATCGCTCTCTTGCGCAGGCCGAGAACCAACAGCAAGACAATGCCCACGTTGATGATCACACTCTGCATGCAGGCAAAGGCGGTGGCCGCATGCGCCACGGCCCCCGGCAGCAGGGCATAGAGCAGGAAACGGCAGGCGGCAAAGCCTTGGAAGAGCCCCAGCCCCAAGAGAATCACCGCCGCATAGTCCCCCCGGTCAAAGACGGTGAAGAAGGCGCTGTCGTAGGCGTCCGGCGGATGCAAACGGCACCAGCGGTAAAGCCTTAAGTTGACCACGGCCATCAGGCCGGCCACCGTCGCCCCAAGCAACCACCCCGTCTCACTGACGGCCAGGCTCCCATGCCTGAGCGCAAAGAGGAGGATAAAGAGCTGGAAGAGGTAGGAGATCACCCGGATGCCGCCGCTCTGCCAGTGGTCGGCCCGCAGGGTCAGGATGGCCGCGGCCACGGTCCAGACCGGTAAGGCCCACAAAGGTGGCACCGCGATGGCCAGGCCTTGGATGAGGAGGATGGTGGCCGCGGTCACGAACTCCTTGCCGCCGGTGATCTCCCTATCCCCTCGCCGCGCCAACCAGGTGACCACCCCCAGATAGAGGGCCGAGACCAGGACCGTGACCATGCCGACCAGGTGCGGCCGGCCGAGCCAAGGGTCCGCGACGGCATTGGCGGCAAAAAAGGCCCCGCCCGCCACCACGGCTGGCCCGATGTGGTGAAATGCCCCCAGCTGCCCCTCCCCCCGCAAGGCCTGACGCAGGGAGGTAAAGGTGTAGAAGGCCCAGAAGATGAAGAGCAGGGGGAGGTAGAAGGGAAGCCCCATGGCCTTGACCGTGGTCGGCGCGAAGTGCAGGGCAAAGTTGAGCTTATAGGCCCACAGCATCCAGAAGAGGATGGCAAAGGCCAGGGCGTACCAGCGCAGTGAGGGGGTGATCCGGCGGTCGGAGGCCAGATGGGCCGCCACGCTGTTGACCAGGACGATCAACCCCAGGAGGAGAAAGATGGGGCTCGGCAGGCCGATGGCAATCCCCACCAGGGTCGAGGCCAAGACCGCCACCATGAGCAGGGACTTGGAGCGGCAGTGGATGCCGACCAGGACCACGAACACCTCGGCGGCCAGCAGAATCAGATTGACGGCTTCACCCGAGAGGGTGGAGAAGTGATTGCGGGTCTCGTAAATAATCGCGTAGAGCAAGATGGTGCCGCAGGTCGGGAAGACCGGCGCCAACAGACTCTGGCGGGCGTAGAGCACGGCACCGGCCACGATCAGGCCGACCGCATAGGCCATGCCCGCCCCCAGGCCGGCGGTCAAGCCGATCATGCCGTTGTCGGTGATGGTGCGCAGGACCAGGGCCGCCACCATCATGAAACTTACCGCCGCCACCCGGGGCAAGAGCACCGCCTGACCCAGATGGGTCCAGGACTCATCCGCACGCTCCAAGGGGTGGGCGGGAGAGAACGCCATCACCTCTTCCGGGGGTTGCCGGTGGTGTACTCTCTCGGCTACCACCGCCACGCCACGCCCCTGTTCCAGGGCCTCAATGCGGCTCACCAGGCCAGCCATCCGCTCCTTGGCCAGCAACAGCTCCTCGGTCAGCCAGTTGACCCGATCGTCCAAGGTCTTCAACTCTCTCGTCATAGCCCCCCCTGGTCAATATTTTCCCTGCGGCGACGCAATTTAATGCTTGCACATTTTTTCCGACCAATTTATCTTGACCGCACTCTGCCACAGAGTGGTACACTCCTGCCACAGCGTGGTACACATTTGTTTACATAGATCTTGGAAGTTGTCAATATTATTGTTAACCAACATGAAGGAGGTGCAGTATGAAAAACCATGCTTGGCGGCCGTTGATCGTAGTGATCGCCGGCGTTGCGCTCTTGCTCTTGGTGAGAGCGCAGGTGGTGCCGTCCGATTTCGGGGTGAATGGCAAGAACTTCACCTACGGCTTCCACCGCAAGGGGAGTATCGATGATTGGAAGGGGTTCAAGGTCAAGTACCGGGGCAAGGATTTCTGCCGGGAGTGCCATGAGGAGAAGGTGACCGAGAACCTGGGCTCACCCCACAAAACCATTGAGTGCGAGAACTGCCACGGACCGGCCATCGACCACCCGGACGACCCGGCGACCCTGACCGTGGACAAGAGTCGGGGGCTCTGCCTCCGCTGCCACGCCGCCCTGTCCTACCCCCAGAGCCACCGCTCGGAACTGCCGGCCATTGACCCCCAGGGGCACAACCCCGATCAAGAGTGCGTTGGCTGCCATAACCCCCACCACCCGAATCTGGAGGACATGTGATGAAATCCAGCAGAAGAACATTCCTAAAGACAGCCATCGGTAGCGGCATCGCCGCCGCCATCCCCCTCTCCGCCCTCAAGGTGCTCTCCCCGGCCGAAGTCAAGGCCTCCGTGGGTGATGACGCGGTGCGCTGGGTCTTTCTGGTCGATACCCGAAAGTGCGTGGGCTGCGGCCTCTGCGTCAAGGCCTGCAAGTTGGAGAACGAGGTCCCCTACGACCTGCCTGTGACCCGCACCTGGGTAGAGCGCTATGTGGAGACCAAGGACGGCAAGACCCACATCGACTCACCGGAGGGTGGTCGCGACGGCTTCACCAGCGCCAAGATCCGGGAGGAGGAGGAGATCCCGGCAAAGGAGATCACCAAGGCCTTTTTCGTGCCCAAGCTCTGCAACCAGTGCGAGAACCCGCCTTGCGTGCAGGTCTGCCCGGTGGGCGCCACCTATCAGACCAAGGACGGCGTGGTGCTGGTGGACCGCTCCTGGTGCATCGGCTGCGGTTACTGCATCATGGCCTGTCCCTACGGCGTCCGCTTCTTCCACCCGGTCCACCGGACGGCGGAGAAGTGCACCTTCTGTTACCACCGGATCAGCAAGGGGCAAAAGAGCGCCTGTGTCCAGGCCTGTCCCTTCGAGGCGCGCCAGATGGGCAATCTTAAAGACCATGACGACCCGGTCACCCAAATCATCATGACCCAGCGGGTTGCGGTTCTGAAGAGCGAGTATGGCACCAAACCCCAGGTCTATTACATCGGCCTTGACGAGATAGTGAGGTAATGACAATGACTGATCAACTAATAGTGCACGGATTGGAATGGACCATTAAGGACGGCTTTGTCTACCCCAATGAGTTTATCTACTGGAGCATCCAGATCGTCATGTACCCGTACATGACGGGGCTGGTGGCCGGGGCCTTTGTCCTCTCCTCCCTCTACCATGTCTTCGGCCAGAAGGACCTGCAAGGGATCGCCCGCTTCTCCCTGGTCTTCTCCCTGGCCCTGTTGCCCACCGCCATGATGCCGTTGATGCTCCACCTCCAGCAACCCTTGCGGGGGATCAACGTCATGTTCACCCCCCACTTCACCTCGGCCATCGCCGCCTTCGGCATCGTCTTCTCCACCTACGCGGTGATTGTC
>OBOI01000224.1_pt1 | contig 22764 bp, 17 predicted proteins | sample 1670151 | NCBI WGS metagenome assembly OBOI01 (sample SAMEA104232303, study PRJEB22302) | sediment metagenome | biome: forest; feature: aquifer; material: sediment | place: USA | collected 2011-08-07 | depth 0.01 m | reverse complement strand
ACATCTTGCTTATAGAACCTGTAAGCATTGACGAAATTTGTTGTCTCGATTAATAAGATGTCAGACATCTTGATAAAAACATGCGAAGCATGCATACGCATAGTTTTTGGAACTACCCTTTATATAAAAAAAAGGATTAACCGGAGTAGATCAATCCTAACACGAGCCAGATGCCGGCAATGAGTAATGAAGTGCGGCGTTTCATTGTTTTTTCGCGGCGCGATTCTTTTTCGATGCAGCGGGGCGAGAATTTTTTTCCACTTTGGCTTTCAGCTTTTCAATCTCGCCATTCATCATCCGCAGGTCCTCCTCGTGCAGTTGATCCACCTTTTTGTGCAATTGCTGCAGCATCAATTCGGACTTCACGTTCACCTGATAATCGAGATCGGCTTTCAACCGGTCTTTTTTCTGCGCGCGGTTCTGGCTCATCATAATCACCGGACCTTGCAATGCGGCAACTGTTGAAAGCATCAAGTTAAGAAGGATGAACGGATATTCATCAAACGGCTGATACCAAAGTTGAACCAAATTTGCGCTCATCCACAATGTCATCAATGACAAGAACGAAAAAATGAATCCCCAACTCCCACCGAACTTCGCGATCTTATCTGAGACACGGTCGCCGAAACTGAGTCCTACTTCGATCTCCTCGTTCAGATTTTTCGATGCAAGGGAGGTGATCAGTTCGTTCGTCAACTGCAGACGCTTTCCCATCTCTTTCAACATCGAAACGCCGACGGAAGGGCGCTCCATAATGAATGTGATAAAATCTCCGCGTCCCATTTCATAGAGGGTGCAATCTTCCAGTGCACGGGCGGTTGCCGTCCGCGGCGTATCGACAAACAACGACAGTTCGCCGACAAATTCTCCTTCTTTTAAGGTGGAGATCAACATTTCATTGATCGGCGGACCGACGGGGAGAATGATATCGACCGATCCTTTCTGGATCACGTACATCGCCGATCCGGGATCCCCTTTGCGAAAAAGAACTTCACCCTGTTGTAAGGTCCGCGGTTTCCATAAACTGACCAGTGAGAGATGATCTTCCTCGGGGAGAAATTTGAAGATCGGAATTTGGGAAAGGAATTCTTTAGTGACCATAATTGTATGCCTTAGATTGTATGATTGTTTCATCGAAAGATTGTAACTGCTCAGCGTAAAAATATTGAACTTAACTCCGCCATTTATGGCGGAGTGTGAGTCAATTCAGAAGCTACCGGCTTTAGCCATGATATTTTTTCAGGGCTAAAGCCCATGAATTTTGGTGATTTCCAAATCTCCGCCATAAATGGCGGAGTTATGCGGAGCATCCTTCGGACAAAATGTTTTGAACTACAGTGAGTAGTTACGAAAGATTTTATGATTACCGACATCCGCATAATCATTCAATGAAACGGACATTAAATTGATAACTGTACAATTCTATCACACAGTTCCGGAAAACTGATTCCCGCAGCGGCGGCGGCTTTCGGAACAAGCGACATCGCCGTCATTCCGGGTAATGTATTAATTTCCAAACAGAAAAATTGATCATCGTCGCGCAAGCGAAAATCGACGCGGGCAAATCCCTTGCATTGCGTTGACGTGAACACCAGCATTGCCTTCTCCTGAATTTTTTTTGCAAGAACTTCATCCAGCGGCGCAGGACACAGATAGTCTGTCATCCCTTTGGTGTATTTGTGATGATAATCGTAGAAACCGCCGTGGGGACGGATCTCGATAATCGGAAGCGTCTGTTCACCAACTATGGAAACGGTCAGTTCGCGCCCGGGAATGTATTCTTCGACCATCACCGAATCGGTAAACTCAGCCGCTTTTTCGATCGCGGCGTTCATCCCTTCGCTTTCATTCTGCACGATCGTCAGCCCGACTGTCGAACCCTGATTGTTCGGTTTCACCACTGCGGGAAATCCGATGCCGGATTTAGTACGGCGTTCAATATCTGCAATATCATACGTTGATCCGTTCACCATGAACCATTTTCCCGTCGCAACGCCGACATGCTTCATCAGCACTTTGGTCATGGATTTATCCATCGTCAGCGCGCTGGACATCACATCGGAGCCGGTATATTTTACGCCGCGCATTTCAAGTAGTGATTGAATTTTTCCGTCTTCACCCCATTCGCCATGCAATGCAAGAAAGACGACATCAATATTATCGAGCAGATACGAGTTGACCGTTTCAATGATATTACGCGGAGAAAGTTTCGCAAGTTCTTCTGCCGGCGGCGGCGCTGTGTGTACGCCTTCCGGCAGCAATTCCTCTTCGGATTTCGGCTGGTCAAGTCCGCGTGCAGGATCAATCGGAACTACCGTGTGCCCCGCTTCGCGCAGCGCTTCGACAACGGCTTTGCCGGATGCGAGCGATACTTCACGTTCGGTGGATGTTCCACCAAGAAAAACGGCGATGTTCATTTAATACACTTGTTTTTTGGGTTTTTAGCAGATACCATTTAGAAACAAATTGTTAAAAGACAAACGTTTTATTGGATCATTCTCTCATCAGTTCATTTATTCATTTTTTATTGCTGCCCGATCTTGCTGTGTAATACGATGAGGCAAAAATCGCCAAAAGTTCATTCGCTTCTTTCAAAAGCAATTTCATTTTTTCTTGTTTGACAATTTTGGCATCTACCAGCAATTCCAACCAAAGCACAGTTTCATCTGCTTCTTCAACAACTGTTCCCATTTTAGAAATAAATTCAGCTTTTGATCTTGCTCTACATGTCGCGCGGTAGTTTGCCGCTACTGAGGTTCCAGATCGGAGAACTTGCTTACCAATAACTCTAGAATCTTCAGTTTTTGGAAGCGACCTGAAAAGAGCAATAATACGTAAAGCAAATTTTTTTGAACGCAATTTTAACTCTTCTGCCGGTATCATTATACCGCTCCTTTCTTTTTAGACAATGAAATAATGATTCAATGAAAAAATGATTCAATTACTAATGGTACTTCATACTCTCCGGCATTGACCGCCACTTGTCCTTCGGTTCAAAATACTGCCACAAAATTCGTGAAACATTTCTCAGCAGAACATACCCTTCATTCTCATTTACCCACCGTTCATCCTGCTGATTTTTTGTGATAACGCAAAAGACATAATCGCCGCTCGGCGCATTCACCAGCACAACTTCAGAACGGGACCGATTCACCGCGCCTTGTTTTGATGCCGTGTGAATGTACGGAGGAATTTCGGAGAGCGCTTCACCGTCCAAATAAATGCGTGCGAGATTGCGGTACATCCGCTCACTCGCCCAGGGTGAAATGATCTTGCCTTCTCGAATTTTCGCGACAAGTTCAGCCATTTCGCGCGGTGTGGTCACTCCCCAACCATAGATTGACCACATTGCTTCCCGACCCGGCGTGCGTGAATTCACACGGGTATGCTTGAAACCATACCGATCCATGATTTCATTAATTTGAGTGCCCGTTCCCGCCATCAACTGACACCATAAACTCCCCGTATTATCGCTGGTCGTGATCATCAACATCGCTACTTTGCTCAGCGCAATGCGTCCGGAATCTTTCAACGTTCCGACGATATCTTCGCCCGGATACAACAACGAGTCACGGTACATCAAAAGTGAATCATACCGAAGGTCGCCTCGTTCCACCTTGTCGAAAACACCGACCATGATCGGCACTTTGATCATGCTGGCGGTTGGGAATAATGAATCGGCTTTGATCTCAACTGTCTTTCCCGTCTTTAGATGGCGGACATAAATTCCGACATCGCCTTTGAAATCTGCGACAAGCGCATTCAATTTTTTTGCGAGACCTTTGTCGGTCTTTTGGGCTTCCGCTGTTGTTACCAATAAAATAAGGATGAAAAAGAATGATAGTCTTTTCGTAATGTGTCTGGTCAATTTCAATTGTCCTTTTTCCATTTTTCATTATAGAATGCTCTTTTTAATTTCTCCACCTGTTCGGAATCCAGAATTTTTTCTCCTCCCAGGAGCCGCGCTACAAAAAGCATGTGTGCGACCTGTTCCACTTTTTCCATCTTAAAATATGCATCCCACAAATCTTTGCCGCAGGTTACAACACCATGATTGGACAACAATACTGCATCGTGTTTCTCAATAAATGGACGAAGTGACTCTCCAACTTCTTTGGTAGATGGCGTTGCGTAATCCGCAAGAGGAATATCTCCCAATTGCACGATCACCTCGGGAAAAACGTTCGGTGTTAACGGAATTCTCGCCGCCGCAAATCCCGTCGCATAAATCGGATGACAATGAACAACAGCGTTGATATCTTTTCGTTCGCGGTAGATGAACAAATGCATTCCAATTTCGGTTGACGGCGTGCGCGTTCCGCGAATCTGTTTTCCTTGCGGAGCATCCTTCGGATCAAGCGTTACTTCGATCAGATCTTCGACATTCACAAATCCTTTATTGAGCAACGTGGGCGTTGCAAGAATATTTCCACTCGGCAATCGCGCGCTGACATTGCCATCGGTTGCGGCAACAAATCCTTTTGCATCAATGCGACGGCACACAGCAATAATATCGCGCGCTATTTGAAATTGTGTCGGCATTATGTGAGTGGACTTGCCGCGCGCCGCAATCCTTCTGAACTTTTTACGCCAAGCGATTCGTAAATTTTCACTGTCGATTTGGAGCGATTGAGTGTGTAGAAATGAATTCCCGATACTTTATGATCTAACAAATCCAAAACTTGTTGAGTTGCCCAGTGAGTACCAACTTTTTCCACATACTCATCGTTTTCAGCCCGGGAAACCGCCTTCAATAATTTTGCCGGAAAGCGTGCACCAAGCGCCAGTTCCGCCATTCTGGTCAATCCTTTGCGTGTGGTAACGGGCATGATACCGGCAATGATAGGAACTTTTATTCCCGCGATCTCGCATCGTTCACAAAAATCGTAAAAGTCACGATTATCGAAAAAAAATTGTGTGCAAATATAGTCGACACCGGCGTCAACTTTTGCTTTCAGATACTCGATCTCTTTCAACCGATTCGGCGTATCGGGATGTCCTTCCGGAAATCCTGCCACGCCAACGCCCATTTTCGGAAAATATTTTTTGATGAAGACGACTAATTCACTTGCAGTGGCAAAACCCTCTTTCGGCGGAACAAAACTTGTTTGACCTTTCGGCGGATCGCCTCGCAATGCCATAATGTTGCCGATCCCGCTGTTGCTGTATTTGGTCAGGATTTCTTTAATCTCATTTTGGGTAGAACCGACACACGTTAAGTGCGATACGATGGTGAGCTGTGTTTCTTTCTGAAGACGCACCACAAGATCGTGGGTTAATAGACGTGTCGATCCTCCCGCTCCGTACGTCACACTCACATACGACGGCTGAAGCGATGTGAGCTCTTTGATAGAATCGAACAGTATCTTTGCCGCTTCTTCGGTCTTCGGCGGAAAGAATTCAAAACTAAAATGCGGTCCTGGCTGCTTTAGAACATCGGCAATGTGCATTTATAACTCCGGTTGTACATAAAAACTCTCTCCTCACATTTGCGGAACGGATGTATTATACTTAATTCAGTTTTGAGTATCAAATAAGAATGATGAACCTGAGGGTACAAATCAAATAATGCCTTTTCACAATGCCCTTCCACGCGAATGTCGTTCTTTAAAACAATACAGGCTCTACCTACCGATAGAGCCTGCTGGATTCTTCATACCGGCGACTCAACTATTTTTGCAAAATTTGTTTATACACCCTTTCCGTTTCCTGAAGATCGTTTTCAAACTCGACAAGTTGAATAAGATCGAATACGAGCGGTGCGAATGTCTTGTCGTGAAGATTCACCATCTCCATATGTTTGGGACAGAGTGATATGCCGTTCTTGTATAGCGGAGTTGTGGAACCTTGTTCCGTCTCCGTCTCCACAAGGAACAACACGTCGATGTTCAATGTGTTTCCGCAGCCGGGCCATTGACAGCACATTGTATCGCGCTGCATCACATAACGACGAATGTCTTCGTTGTGAGTCGAACCGTTTGTGTTTGGAGGCGCCATATAATTTCCTAACACGAATTTTTAAGCAACAAGTTTCACCGTGAAAAATCTATGTAGTTCTTGTTGATGCGAAGCATGCCTACGCAAAAAGTGCTATTTCTGCGTATGCATGCTTCGCATCGCCAAGACGCAAAGGTGCAAAGAAATAATTGAATGAAGCTCCCCGCCGTAAGCTGCGAGGTGTTTTGTCGTACTGCTTTTTTTCGTACGCTTTGTAGGTCGAGCTTTCAGCTCGACAGGCGACTTGAAAAGTCGCCCTACAATACCCGCAGGAAATTTGCCTGTCGTACGACAGGCAATATACTCTTTTTCTCAGGGAAGGCAAGAGATAAAACTCACCTCCTGGAATCGGCATGTGTTACGACAACGTTTAATTGCGATGGGAGTATTGAAATCTGCGCTTTTTGAATAGAAAAACCGAATATCTCCCCATCGCCATGAACAGGAAAAGGTTGTGAACTTTCTATGATCAGCGATACGGCATCGAACACTTCAATAAATTTTTTCCCAATATGGGTTCCCGTCATTACCGACGGCAGCACCGGAAGCACTTGAAGAATTGAATTTCCCGTAACACCGCAAACTTGAAATTTTCCGTCGTCGGGTTCCGCATCCGGCGTTAACTTGAATCCTCCCCCCTCCCACTTGCCGTTTCCGATACAGAGAAGAAAATATTTTTTACTCCATTGTGCGTTATTTGCCCGAATAAGAAAATCGTGCGGTTTATAACCGGCGAGCGTATGAAAGAGTGCAGTAAGATACAGAAGATCTCCGCGCATCCATCTGATGGAACTTACTTTCTTTGCAACGGCGGCATCAAACCCAAGTCCGAGCGAGTTGAAAAAATATTTTTCTTCTCGTCTGCCGTCGTTGTGTGTAAGAAGAACTTTTCCGGCATCAAATGTTTTCAATGTCGGATTCCGCAATGACTCGATCGTTGTGTGAATATCCGCCGTCGCATTCACCAGCCGCGCAAAATCATTTCCGGAACCGGCATTGATCACTGCCACTGCTGCCGGTGTTCCTACAACACCGGTTGCGACCTCATTCACCGTTCCGTCTCCGCCGATTGCGACAATAATGGAACTTTTTGTCGATGCTTCCCGTGCAAAGAGCGTCGCCTCGCCCGCTCGTGTCGTCTTCAGAAATGAATAATTGAGAGAAGAATGTTTGAGAGCCGATGCGAGATGCGGTTCAAGATGCCGTGCTCTGCCGCGTCCTGCAACAGGATTAAGAATAAACGTGATATGTGGAGACAATGGCATTATTCGTATCGAAGGGCGTCTATAGGATTGAGTTGTGCCGCTTTTTGTGCGGGATAAAATCCAAAAAAGATTCCAACCGCCGCTGAAAAAAGAAATGCCAGCGCAATGGATGACGGGGAAACAAGGGTCGTCCATCCGGCAAACGTTGAAATGAGGTTTGATGAAATGATTCCGAGAATGACCCCGACAAGCCCACCCAGCAGGCTGAGCACAATCGCTTCAATGAGAAATTGCGAAAGGATATCGCGCGAGGTCGCACCGACGGACATTCTGATTCCTATCTCTTTGGTTCGTTCCGTAACTGATACAAGCATAATATTCATGATCCCGATGCCACCAACAATTAATGAAATAGAGGCGATAGAAGCAAGCAACACCGTCAGCACTTGCGATGTTGATTGTGCGGCAGAAGCGATCTCGGTTTGGCTTCGCACCGTAAAATCATTCTCTTCCCACGGTTGAAGTTTATGCGTTATGCGAAGCACTTCGGAAATTTGATTCTGTGCATCCTCCATCGCACTTTCATAGGTTGCAGAGGCAAGGATGCTTCCGAGATATGTCACGCCCATCATTTTTTTCTGTACTGTGCTCGAGGGAGCAACAATAATATCATCCTGATCGCTTCCTTGTGCGGATTGGCCTTTCGGCGCAAGCACACCGACCACTTTGAACGGCATTTTTTTGATACGAATAACAGCACCGATCGGATCAGTATCGCGGAACAAATTGTCGGCAATCGTTTGACCGATCACGCATACTTTTGTCGCACTGCGCACATCCGCATCGGTAAAATATTGTCCGCTGGAAACAGGCCAACTGCGGATGGAAAAATATTCCGGATTGGCGCCGATAACGCCGGTCCTCCAGTTCATTTCCTGATAGACGACTTGCGCTCCGGTGCGCATTGACGGCGTTACCAAAGCGACCGAGGGACAGTGCGTCTGGATCGCTTCCAGATCGGCATTCGTCAGGGTGACCGCAGAGCCAAATCCTGTCCGCACTCCCGCCTGATTTGTTGAACCGGGATAGATCAAAATCACATTCGTACCAAGCGATGCAATTTGATCTTTGATATTCTTCTGGGCTCCATATCCTACTGCCATCATCGCAATGACGGCACTGACACCGATGATGATACCGAGCATCGTTAAAAACGACCGCATTTTATTGCGCGACAAAGAGGTCAATGCTATTTCAAAAACGTCAAAAAAACCCATGCTTGTTTCAACCCGTGGACAAAATTAGAAACGGCGCGGAACGCCGGTACTTCGTTGCTGCGGACCGAACGGTGAAGTGGATGCCGGATTAGTCGACCGTTGATTCACTGTACCGACAACGATTTCCTGTCCTTCTTCGATATTTCCGCGAATGATCTCGGTGAACGTCCCGTCGGACAGTCCGGTCCGAACCATAATCGGTTCAAGTTTTTTCCGGTTATTCATTACCCACAATTGCCCAAAACCTCTGGCGGACATTCTTCTCTGCATCGATTGAATATCGCCACCTCCGCCTTCACCCTGCCTCATTCTTCCTGAGAATTGACGGCGGCGTTCAGAACGAGTTGAGTCGTCGACATTCTTTGCCTGCAGCGAATCGCTTCGTGTCTCGATCTGCTCGGGAGATGGATTGAATCGTAATGCCATTGTAGGAATTTTTAAAACCGATTCTTTTTTGGTGATAAGGATTGTCACCGTCGCGGTCATTCCCGGCATTAATTTGAGATCAGGATTGGGAACATCGATGATAACGGTGTAATTGACAACATTCTGTTCAAGTTTCGGTGAAAGGCGAACTTGCCGTACAGTTCCGCGAAATGTTTGCTCAGGATATGCGTCAACGGTAAAAGACACTTCTTGTCCTTCCTCCACTTTACCGATGTCCGCTTCATCCACGCTTGCCTGTACCTGCATCTTCGTGAGATCGTTTGCAATGGTGAAGAGTGTCGGAGCGGAAAGGCTTGCCGCAACGGTCTGGCCGACATCGACCGCACGGGAGATGACGACACCGTCGATCGGTGATTTAATAGTCGCATACCGTAAATTGATCTTTGCGCGTTCGAGTTGAGCCTCCGATTGTTTGCGGGCGGCATTGTTTGATTCAAATTGAGTTAATGCGGCATCATAGTCTGCCTGGGAGGCAAGACCCTTTTCAAGAAGAGTTTTTATCCGTTCGAAATTACGTCTTGCTTCATTGAACTGTGCCGTGGTTCTTTGCAGACTTGCCTCGGCATCGCGCACGTTTGCTTCAAGAAATGTCGGATCGATCTGTGCAACAACCTGTCCCTTTTTCACTTTGTCATTGAAATCGACATTGATCTTTGAGAGGATGCCGGAAACCTGAGAACCGACCTGCACGGTCGTCACCGCACCCAATGTTCCTGTTGCAGTAACCACAACCTGAATATCGCCGCGGGAAACTTTTTCGATCCGAAATTGCATATCAGTTGCCGCATCGTTCAACAGAAAATAGTAACCCGTTGCCGCCAATAACACAGTAACCGCGAAGAGAATAATGAGAATTTTCTTGTTCATACTTCCCTATAAGTTTGTATATCGATCCGCCCCTGCGGATTAGACACCACCAGGATTCGCCCGGTTTATAGATACTATTCCCCTGCCAGTCCTTGATCATCGGTTGCCGATAAGATTGATGATGAGCTTGATCATCACATCCTTCTGTTTCGGGTTGCTCTCGGCAACCAGCAGCGCCAGGGCGACAAGCGCGTTGTCGTTGATCTTGCGCTCTCCATCTGGAGCCGAAAGGAGATTGTTCTTCTCCAAAAACCAGATGAACAACAGAGAAGCGATCCGCTTGTTACCGTCAATGAATGGGTGATCTTTGATGACGAAATAAAGGAGATGTGCTGCCTTCTCCTCGACGCTCGGATACAGATCCGATCCACCAAACGTCTGGTCGATGCTGCCGAGGATCCCTCCTAGGACCCCACGTTCTTTTTCCCGACCGAAGAGATCGCTTGCCTCGCGCCTTTCCACTAGACTTTTTTTGAGTTGGCTGATTGCCTTCTTGGCTGTCTCTTCCTCGATGCGGAAAAGGACTTTGCGATGAAGCTCCTTGGTTTGGAGTGTTCCAGAATCATACTGATGAAGAAGCAGCCACGAGCGTGTGTACTCGGTAATCACCGTCAGCAAGCCCGCTGTCTCCGATGCCGACAATGCCTTCCCTGACTTCGCTGCCTCTACCAGCGCCACAGCTTCCCCCAACTCTTTGAGTCTCGCCTTGCTCTCCTGAAGACGCTTCTCGTTGAGCGTATAGCCTTTTACGAGATGGTCGCGCAGAACATTCGTTGCCCAGATGCGGAATTGTGTACCTCGTTTGGATTTTACGCGATAACCTACAGAAATAACAACATCAAGGTTGTATATGTTAGTGGGCTTGGTAGAAAAATCGGAAATTCCGATTTTTCTCATCACGGTTTCTTTTTCAAGTTCTTTTTCTTTGAAAACATTCAAAATATGTTCATTAATGGTTGCGCGTGACTTTTCAAAAAGCAAAGACATCTGATCGATAGTCAGCCACACCGTCTCCCTGTCAAGATTTACTCTTAGTTCGATCTTATTGTCTTTTGATTTGTATATCTCAATTTCTTTCATTTCGATTTTCAAATTTGATAACCAAGCTGCATACTCAACCTGTGCATTTCTTGCACAAATTGAACTATTTATCCAGAATTTACGGACAACTACATGCTCCCAGCAACTGCCGAGGAATCCTCGGCAGTTGAACTTTCATCCTCGCAGCATGTCGGCAATTCCGACAAACTGACTTCTCGTTCATTCCTCCTCCTCCAACTCCTTTCCCATCCGATATCCAGCCTCCCGCGAGACTGACGGCAAAGAGCACCGCTTGATATCGTAGCTGCCTGCCCGCCGTGTGCCGCTTTTCGGCATCCCGTACAGCGGGACGTCATCTTCTTGACCGCCTTCTGTTTGGCGGTTTGGCGGATCCACGGTGATGGGATATTTCGCCGTTGCATTATCCCAGCCAAGCTCGTTGAAGAGTTCTTTGATTTTGAACTCTTTGATGAGTTGTGAGAATGTTGCTTTGGGAATTGACATTATCGTCTTGTTCTCCGCATGGAGTACTTGACGCGAGGTTCTTCGACACGAAATCCGATTCTCCGTTTTTGGGGTGGTTCAGGAGGGGGAGCCATTAATCGGCGAATCGCCTCAAAGATTGCCTGGATATCCTCATCATGTTTCTCAATCTTTGTCTCCAGTTGTTTCAGTTTCAACGCAAGTTCTTTATGAGTGGAGAGGATCTCCCGGAGCTTCACAAATGCTCGCATAATGGCGATGTTCATTTGAATTGCTCGTTCACTTCTTAAGACGCTCGATAGCATTGCGACACCTTGTTCTGTAAACGCGTACGGCAATGTCCCGCCAAAGTGCTTGCGATGTGGTATCACATTTTGTGATACCAACCAGTCGACCTCCGTATCGTTCAACTGGAAAAGGAAATCAGAGGGAAATCGGGAGATGTTGCGCTTCACAGCTTGATTCAAGACTCTGGTCTCAACGCCATACAACATTGCTAAGTGTGGACTGAGCATCACCTTCTGGCCCCGGAGGAGAAAGATTTTCTTTTCGATGATCTCCGGTGGAACCAATTCAGTTTCTGTTTTCATATTCTCCTTCACGTAATTGTTACCCGACCTTAAGCCCCAACGAACAGATAATGTGAGGTTCTCGCCGTTCAACCGCAAGCTCTCCTTGAACTGAGCTGACAAAGATCCTAACGCGGCATAGCCGCAACCAAACAGGGAAACTATCTTATCAGAAATCCCAAATAACAAATTCCAAATCACAAATAAATTTCAATGATAAAAATTCAAATCCTATTGTAGCAAAACTGCAACATAAAAGTTTGATTTTTCAAAAAATCAATATTATCCCTATAAATAAAGGATGAAATTGATGTCTCAAAAAAATCTTTGCTTTTTTTACACAAATTTTACTGCTAAGAGACTATAGTTCTTCATTCACTCTTCCCCCTCCAAAACTTGATATCGTAGCCGCCTGCCCACCGTGTGCCACCTTTCGGCATCTCTTCGGAACCCGAACCGTTTTTGTCCCGCCTGCGGCGGGATTAGGCGCAGTTGCGGTTTGTGTTATTCAGCTTGCCGCCAGACTTTCTCGCCGACCATCATCTTCCTACGATGTTCCTCTCTCCACTTTTCGGAGATGCCCATTTGGTACTTGATGGTAGCAGTCGGAGAGACACCGAAAACGTTTATGATTTGTGCACCCGTGAGAAGAATAAGCGTAGCTACTTTGAAAGCGGGAGGAGGAGCGAGAGCGATGAGATATCGGATTTCTTTTACCTTCAATTGGAGTTGACGATTCCAGGTTTCATTGACGACATCATCTGAGCCAGGGTGATAGCGGCCAAAATCAACAGTAATGCTCTTGCCGGTATGATGCTTGATTTCCAATGCTTGATGCCGTATGTCTGGAAACAACCCACCACCTGGCGGATAATTGTAGCCAAGTCGCTTTGCGAACTCGAACCAATGACCTTTGGGGCGAACTTCAAGAATGCGACCGTTCGAGTCCGTTGGTGCATCTATCGTCATCAGGTCTTCGGTGAGTATGGCAATTTCCTCAAGGGCATAAAGAACTTCCCTAGAGGGAGGATGGTTTGCGAGACTGTTTGCATCTTCCAAATCAGTTTGGTAAATGAGTTTCTTCTTTTTATTTGCAGATGTGAAGAGGGTTTGTCTGGATGTCATTTATTAAAAATACCTTTCATCGAGGAGTGTGAAGAATGGACAGAAAGGGTAGATTCAATTTCTTGGATTTCGCCCTCCGTCAGATCAAATAGCTGGTAACAAAGGTGGTCATTCTCCTTTTCGAGTTCAATGCGTTCCATGTCAGCCGTCGTTGCGAGCAAGCGAGAGACATTCTTGACAATTGCTGAGTTAAGCTCAGGGGAGTTGAACAATCGCTTTGCAACCGGATAACTTCCTATATAGGAAGACCAATAACGGAATCGTTTTGCATAGAGCGAGTTGGCACTCGTCGTCTTATGAAAATACTCAATAACCTTTGAGTTAAGTAATCCAAGAATCGAAAAGTATGAACGGTCAGACTTATCTTTGAGAATGAGGTAGAAGCAAGTACCGTTTACAAAGAACGCCCCGTCATCGAGAGCAAAACGATTATGTGAAGAAATATCAGGTGTGATGATTTTCCTCTGACGAAAATCTGTGGGAGATTGATGAACCCAAATTTCGTACCAACGGCGTGCACTATCAGAAAGATAAGTCCTGCCTTCAAGTTGAGATCTGTTCGCTTCCAGATACTCTTTCGCATGTGGAAAGGCATCCAAGTCAATTGGAAGCACTTTTCCGTTTTGTTCGACGTGGGGATATAGGACGAAAAGATCACTTTCGGAATCCCAAGAATATCGCCAGCGCTTGATGTTGTGACTTTCCAGAAGAGGAAAAATCAAATCAGACTCCAACCCTTTTAGCTTGATGAAATCTTTGGTCATCGGCTTGATAAACACGCCGTCAGCTGTTGTTTTCAAGCCAACGCTGATCTTTTCGACTATCTCGCTGAGCGTGTGCGCAGAGTTGAGTCTGAGTTTCGAGAGGAGGCGATTCTCACTTTCATTGTGGAAAGTCCAGACACTCGCTCGCACCGACGGGAGATTAGCGTAGAAACGCTGGACTTGAAAGACTCTGTTAGCGAACGAAACATTTGCCTCGAATGGAATCTGAAAGCTCTCTATCAGGCTCAAAAGATTGTCTGTTTGTATTGGCTTTGTTACTTCACTATGCGATTCGGTCACGGAAGAATAAGCTATGTGGTGACCGTTATTCTTAGAACGAGTAGCAATGAGAATCATCGGCAACACCGCTGCCTCAAAGAGCTTCGTGTCAGATAGATCGACGATTTCGTCAATGGCAAAATGGGTGAGCAAGAAGGTTCTGAGCTTCTTTGCTCCTGAAGTGCCCAGAATCTTGTTTGAAACTATGAAGCCAAGCTTACCTTGATCCTTTAAGAGATACTCAGACAACTCAAGAAAAAGGGCTGCGACGTCAAAGCGACCTGAGGCAGTCACATACGCCGAAGTGTAGTGTTCTCGTTTCTCCAGAGCGGTGTTTTGGATACGAACATAGGGTGGATTCCCGACAATGCAGTCGAAAGTACGCTTCTCAAAATGAGGATGCACGACAGTCTCATTTGAGTTTTGATAATCAAGACCGAATTGGGTCGCAGGGAGTTTGAGAGCCAAGGCATCACCGACAACGATATTCTTGTCGAGTTTGGGGACGTCCGATTCGAGGAATGATACCTTCTCAAGAAGATGCCGTCTGGTCGCCGAAACGGCTCGGTCGTCAATATCAATCCCAAAGAGAGAGTTTTCCAGAATATGTCTAGCTTCCTTTGGACCAAAACTTCCAAATACTATGCGCCAGTGCTCTGCGATGATATCGTATGCCTTAAGCAAGAAAAGCCCTGAACCACAGGCAGGATCCAATACTCTGATGTCCTGCACGCAATTGGAGGATTCCAATAATGGTCGAAGAATACGCCGGACGATGTAATCCACAATGGGATCAGGCGTATAATGCGTCCCAAGGAGTTTTCGGTGTTCCTCGGAGTATGTCTGCTCGTGTTTGCGAGCTTTTGTTTCAATCAGCATTTAGTTCCAAGATAACGTTCCTGCACGGCAAATTCAAACAACCCGCAATTGCGGCTAACTATTGTAATTAACGGTTCGCGGGCTTGCTGTCAGGCGGGCATTAAAACGCACCCATCTGCCACCCCGCACAAAAGTAAATTAAAAGTTACAAGGTTTCGTTTCGCACTGTCCGCCCGCTTGCATGACCTCGCTTGATGTGCTTCGCCCTAGAATTTTTGTTGCCGAGTTTCCCGTGACTCTTGGATGAACAGCGCTAAGAAATTGCTGCGCCGACAGGAGAATGACCCCAAGTGAACGATCCCTCTCTGAGATATCAAGAATCTGCTTGATCAACGGAGAGTCTTTCACACCTGCGGGCGCATACTTGTTTAACTCGTCCACAAAGATCAGCACCTTCTTGAGCAAATTGTTTGGAGTGTCTCTGTGAACTCGCGCATTTTTTAGATTCCTCTTAAGGGCTTATTCTTCAACGTATTACAGTCCAGAAGTAGTGCATGGCAATCATATATATGTATATTTATGTTGTTTATGAATTCTTGTCAAAGACCCGTAGGGAGAAGCTCTCCAGCCGGGAAATATCGTGTTCCTTTCCCTTTTCCCTCTTTTCTTAAAAGGCCCTTTTGCTCAAGGTCTTTAAGCTGCTGTAATGCTGTTAACCGATGTACTTTTCCTGCAAGCATTCTATAATCAGCATTCTTCATAGACTCGTGGCGCGAGAAGTATTCCCTTAACTTTTGCTCAACGGTTCCTTTTTGCTGTAACGGGTAGTATTTTGCAGCCTTCCGATTGCCGACAATCTCAACGACTCCCTGCTCGACAAGTTGGCGAACGTCTTTTTTAGCATCCTCTCTTTCAAGTTTATTTTCACAGGCATAGTCGCGAAGAACAAAATATCCCTTGCCACTCTGGAAACTGTACGCCAAAATGCGCCGTTGCCGGACGTTGAGTTTCTCAAGTGGAAATCCTTTCAGCCAAACCATTGTTGCTTCATCAAAGATAGGAGTGTTCCGAAAAACAATCTTGAAAAATCTTCCTTCAGAAGCTATTTCCGGTGGAGGCAAATACGATTCTTCTATTTCTTCGAACACTCTCGGCAATCCTTCTCCCCGCTCTCTCACGAAGCCGAAGGCTTTTAGCACCCGCATAATCCTCGGGTTCCGTGAGGCGTGTACTGCTTTGCGCGCTTGAAGCTCTTCTATCGTTACGGGTTCCGGGGGCAATCCCGGACTTTTCGTCTCCAGTCTGTCGTCAAACATCCGGACTTCGATCTCATTCCCGCGTAGAGAGTAGTCCCGATGTGCTACGGCATTGATGATTGCTTCCTGCCACGCAAATGTAGGATATTCCGGGCGTTCTTCGAAAAACAAATCACGTAACTTTCTTGATACGCCAATTTGGGTTTGAATAAGTTGAAATGTCTGCTCAATAACCAAAGGCAAAGGTGCCTCTTTCGTCTCATCCATTCTCTCATTATTCCGAGCACCGGAGAGAGCCACAGTGCCGTCAAAGCGACGAAAATTGATTCCGCCCCGTTCGTGGAAGCGTGTCATCGGCGGCTTGCCAAAAAGCAAACAAGCGGCAAGTGTGAGTCTTGCTCCTGCACCATTTTGCACAGCAAGATCATATTCAATCAGGAGGTTCTCATTCGTCGACGACGGAGAGGCTCCGATTCTATCACGAAAGCGTTGCAGGAGTGTCGGATCAAGATCATCAAGAGTGAACGACGTTATCGTTCGCTCGATGAGGGTGCTCGCCTTTGTACGCTTCAATTCTCGAACCATCTCAGCTGAAAACCAGATGGTCTGGTCGTTGTTGCGATAAGGCGTTCGACCATCGGTCAATGTAAATACATCAGCCTGTGCATCGACTTCAAAGACAGCGATGACTCCGTTTGAATGAGTGATAGATACGTAATGGTACGGCACAGACTTCTTCCAAGAATCGGCCGCCATCTTTCGGATAGATTCGATCTGCTCGTTGGTGTACGGACACCCCGAAACGGTTCCATCGTTTTCAACTCCCAAGAGTAGCGTGCCTCCGTCGGCATTCGCCATTTCCGCAAGGCACACTGCAATGTCTCTTGCAACAGACTTGAGCGGCCGTTGTTTTATCGGCTTGTTCTTCGGACGGTCGAAGCAACTCTTGTATTCGATGTATTGACCTTCGCCGGACTGCAGCAATATTTCCAGACTTACTTTCACGTGTTAAGCATTCACCTCGATTCCTTTTTTCATTTTGCATTTTAATTTTTGCCTTGTCATCGCATCTCCTCCAGACTGTCTTTGATGTCCTTCAGTTCTTCTCCCAAAGGGATGGCTTCGCCACTTGCTCAATCCCCACAGCGAGGTGCCCTGCCCGTCATCTGTTTGGCGGGCCCGAACCGTTTTTGCTGTTAGGCGAACCATTTACAAGCACGTGTATTGTTCACCATTGATTAAGAATCTCATTTAGATATCTCCCCACCGGTCCTCTTTGTAGAAAACGGTGCGCAAACTGATTACGATAGCTTCTCAAACAGGAATAGCAACTCGAATTCTCAGTACAGCCGGTACAATTAGTAACACGATCAAGCGCTAATTGCAAACAGTCCTTTAGGGTATCGAAATCTTCCAGCTGAGCTACAAGACCTGCACCGCCAGGTACGTTATCATATAATATAATCGGTGGAATAGCATTGTTCTGTGAACCGGATGAGATAGTAGCATTCAAGTTGTTAGAGGGTATATCAAGAACCTCGGCGGCACCTTCAAGAAGTGCATAGCTGAGTGAATATGCAAACCACAATAGGTCATCACTTTGAGTGGGAGTTGGATGAAACTGCAATTGAATTGCATCTGTAATGAACTCATGGCCGAGTGAGACCTCGGGTCGCAAGGATTGAACCTGTGCAGCACATATTTTCCCAAGAGGAGTCTTATGACCGTCCTTGCATTCGCTCCATTTCTTAAAACCTGCACCGCACCGTCTGCATACATAGAATCCCTCGCCGCGTCTTCCCTCACACAGTACAACCATAAACCCCGGAGACACCGATGATAGAGTAACGATTCCGGGTAATTGTTTTTTCTCGCCCTCTTTCTTGAATCCTGCAAAATATGGTCTAGTCGTGAATACACGGGGTGTTCTTCCGCTTGGTTTTTTAGGTCCGTCGGGATTTGTAACAAAACCAAACTGTGGGTCAATGTATTCTCGGGGCGCTGTCATGTCCTTGCAACATCGATCTTCTTCTACTTCTCCCTTCGATTTTTTCCTCACAAATTTATTATGGTATTTACACCGACTGTACCACCACTGATTCCACGCCTTTCCAGCAACAACTTTCAAGCCGTAGGAAGTCCACACTTTCTTGTTGGCAATTAACTTGCTGGATGGAGCAAATTCTGCAATGGCAATTGACAAGTCTCTCTGCAGCGATATATTCTCACCCTCGCTGGATTTGATTCGTTGAGTATCAAGTTCGACCACGTCAACGGGGAAACCATATTTTGGAATTGTGGCAGTTCGGGAGAGAAAGCTAACGACATCCTCACTTGCGAGCGTATTAGCTCGTTCCTTTGCCCAATCCCCTTTTGCCCCCTCTCTCGCAGCATACATTTCGTCCGCTTGTATTCGAGCTTTAGTGTAATCATCAGAAATCATCCATTCTGCCAATGCAAATCTGCTGTCATCACCAGAAATGTTTTCGATCCAGCTACCATCTTCTACACCTAATTCTGCTATTGTCGCGGGGTCAACCTGTTGTAGAATTGTGCGTATTGCATTTTCAAGCTTGGTTCTGTTGCGAGAGAGATACTCCCCAAAGTCCTTCACGGCAGATGGTTTTTCCATGTCTTGCAATAGTCTTTCAACACGACTTCTGGAATCTCCTACACGCTTATATCTATCAGGGTTGTCCCTGAGGAACTTTGAAAGAGCCAGCGCAGTGATATGCCGAAGGATTATCTTTTCATTTCGTATTGCTAGAACGGGAGGTTTAACATGTCCACTTAACATACGCTGTGGTTCTGCGAAATGAACGAGATCGTGTGAATTTTTTCTACAATACGTGATAGCAAAGCCAGGAAAACCCCTCCGACGTCCGGCTCTTCCTACACGCTGAACATAATTGAATGCCTCTGGCGGTATGTTTCTTAGAAACACGATATCGAGTCCCCCGAGGTCTACACCTAATTCAAAAGTTGTAGAGCAACTCAATACGTGTATCTTGCCCGCTCGAAAGTCTTTCTGGAATTCACGTGCTTTCTCAGGGTCGAGCTGAGCGGTGTGCTCCTCTACTCTCAGGTTATTTGGCAGCTCTTCTCGATATAAGTCACGATAGTGATTAGGTTTCAGGTTGGATAATTTCTTTGCCTCAAGTTTCCCCGAACAACGATGATTTGAGCAGAGATCATTGACTGATATGCTCTGAATTCTTTCACATGTTTTACATTGATATACAAGATCGTTCTGGCTGACCAAACGAAGCCTCCACCAGTTAGGATTCAACCTTCGAGCGTCACCCTCAGAACGGAGAAGAAGTTTGTCGTTGGACTGATCGTCTTCAATTAGGTGTTCCCACACAGCTTTCAAAGCTGTAACAGCTTCTTTGGTTGCTTCCTCCTCAGTTAGCCCGTTATTAAGAAGTATCTTTTTCAAAGAAGTAACCCGCTTATTCGCCAATTGATGACCACGTCGCCCCTCCCCATTCCAGCTTCTTATTTTCCTTTTTGTGTCTGGAGATCCTACTCTAAAGCTTAGTTGTTTTTCTTCCGGGAAGCCTAAGTCGCTCCAAATCAGCGGTACATCTTCGTCCAGCGCTAGGGCAACTGCTCGATCTACCCTCAGAGAATTGAGCAACACAAAAAGAATATCTTGCACTTCGTTCTCGTCAAGTAACCACGGGGATTTCTTGAACATTTCAAGAATTGACGGCAACCCAGGTAGTAAAATTGACCAACGGACCAAGCCAACACCTTCGAGCGAAAGGCGTTGCTCCTCTGTCAGGAATTCTCGGTACAAGGAGCGCCAAATGTTTTTCTTGATCTTTAGAGGATCATCTTTCTTATCCTTTTCCTTAAAGGCGTCGCCAAAATCTTTGTATAATCTATCAGAAAGTGATGATAGACTCAATCCTTCTGCAGGATAGTTCTTGATATTTCGGCAAGCTTTCAAAATTAAGTTCCTGCTGCGAATATCCTTGTACGTGTCTTCGAGATACCATGCGAAGAACGCTGCTTCCTGCCGTCCGTCAGCAAAAGCGAGTACTTTTCTTCTTTCTTCCGGGAGGTGTTGAGATGCGTATTGGAAAAGGGTCGTGGCAATGACCGCATGGGGACCGTCAGTTCCATAGACAACTTCTTTCACGGGGTCTTTACCAGAAGCATTGTATCCACAAGAGCTACATCTCACCATCTGATCTTTCTTGTCATCATCAGGTGGTTGAGGCTCTTTGACAACTTTGATGACATTATTATGACCACAGGTTAACTCTTTTGCTTTTACCTGCCCACAAGTGAGGCAGAGAAACAATTCCTCTCTTGTCCGTCCGTTTTCCACTTCTTCGTCTTCTTGTTCTAACTCGGACTCAATTGGGCGAAGGTACGTCGCACCAAAGTCAGCATTGCTTGGATCTCTTATTGCCTCAACGAATTTGTCATTGATGATTTTACCTACAAAATATCGTTGCCCACATTCCCGACAAAGAGCCACTTCAAATGTTGCATACTGCCCGCTATCTTCTTTGCGATCAAGGAGCACCTTCTTGTCGGGCCAAGAGACTGTTCCATCACTTTGCTTTCCGAAAGATACAAACGCTCCTTCCAGAGTGCGGAGAAACAAATGGTAACGTGCAGACATGAGAGGTGCATCGTATTGAGTAGTCGGATCTTGTGCGTGAAGTAGCAAGTGAATCAAATCAGATATTGCCGTTAAGGATTGATCACCGGATAAATCCGAGAAAACTTTTTGAGCTACTTCTTCGACCTGAGGCATCGTCCATTGTGAAGATTCGGTGGTCTCTTGTGGGGTAATTAGGTTCCGAAGGAGGATGGTACGTCTGTCACAATAGAGAATTCGGCCAATCACACTTGCGACTTTCTCGTCGGGCTGAACCGTAAAGCCATTCTTGGACGCCAATTGTTCAAGCTCTTTGCGGCTCGTCGGAGTGATGTTGTTTTGTCCACTCTTGAGTATATCATAGTCATTCAAGGAAAGCTCATATTTGTCTTTTTGATGTATAGGCTCAATTTCTCCCAACACCACATCTTCCTCGAAGAATTGTTCGCCAAAAAGATTCGTAGCAAAGTCAGCGACCATCTTTTGTCCGCTTTTGCCGCCGATCAAAGTAGCACTGGTTGCTATACATCGGAATGGCTCTGTTCTTCCTCCTTCCATTAGTCTTTGCTTCAGCCGACGCAAGAGCATTCCCATCTCCATACCCTGAGTACCTCGATACTGATGTGCCTCATCGAGAACTATGAATTTCCAGCAAGCCCTGCTTTTTTCAAAGAGAGGACTATCATCAGGTCGTAGCAACAAATACTCAAGCATTGAGTAATTTGTTAAGAGAATGTGAGGTGGGTTAGCTCTCATCTCTGATCGAAGGACCATTTCTCCATGAATGACAGCATCATTCTGGATGATTGAAAATCCCTTTTCTTTTCTGTCGGCAAGATGGTCATTAGCGTGACGTCTAGTGTCCCGCCCATCATCAGGAGTCTCTCCTATGTATTGACCAAACGTGAATCTGAAAGGTGAGTTATTTTCATTCAATCGTTCACAAATTTTCCCCAACCTTTCACGTTGATCGTTTGCCAAAGCATTCATCGGATAAAGAATTAAAGCACGAACGCCGGGTTGTGCTGATGTTCCAGCTTGAAATTCTCGATACAGGTCCATTAAGATCGGATATAAAAAGGCTTCAGTCTTCCCGCTTCCAGTGCCAGTGGCGACAATAACGTTTCTTCCGTCCGACACTTTCCGAATCGCATGTTCCTGATGCACGTATAGTGACGGGGTTTCCACAGTTAAGGATTGCAGAAATCCCTCATCAATTTTGGAACCAAGAATCTCTTTCAAGAGAGAGGCAGGTGTTGTTTTTCGTTTGAATACAGGAGTGGCTTCCAAGTAAGGCCCCTTTCGCAGAAGTCCACTTTCCAATTGCTTTTCAAAGGACGACCGCAACACAGGATCCCTGAAATAGAAAGTTGTTTTAAGGTATCTTCGATACCGGTCTTCGATTAGCTTGGAAAGCTTAATGGGATCCATAATTCTTTTCCTTCAACATCGCTCTGCAATGTCGGCAGTTTCCATAGAACACTTTTCCACCATTACAAGCGGCTCTTGTATCGATACTTTGTGGTAATTGCTGAATAGGGTTTTCAACTTGCATCTTTTCTGCAGGCAATCTTGCAACAATAGCAGAGAGACTTTGGTTGTTTTTCTGCACTTGTATGAATAGATCATTACGAACCGCTTTATCGGAAAGAGCATGGCTATCGTAGAAGTTGATAAGCGGTACTTTAATCACCCTCTGATCGATCCTAACTGGGAACCACATTGGTTGTGACACGGAGAAGTCAACATAGACTCTGTTAGTCCATCCCGATTTAGGAAGTCGTATCCAAAGAGCTTTACGAGCAGTCGGCTTGAAGTCGTCACGCTTTAGGGCGATAGGCTTGTCATGCCACTCCACAGGTTCTACTGTATCCTCATCAATACTCCACCATATTCTTTCTGCCAAGAAGATAGCTCGCACACACGGCCCATTCTCGGTGCCGAGGAACCAGCCAGATTCGTTGTTTTTTCCGCTTGAAAGCTGCACACTTTTCCGCTCGAAAATTGCCCACCTTCT
>OBOI01000223.1_pt1 | contig 22858 bp, 16 predicted proteins | sample 1670151 | NCBI WGS metagenome assembly OBOI01 (sample SAMEA104232303, study PRJEB22302) | sediment metagenome | biome: forest; feature: aquifer; material: sediment | place: USA | collected 2011-08-07 | depth 0.01 m | reverse complement strand
TCTGCGCGTTTCTCAGCGCCGTGAGGACGAAGGAAGTTCCCTCCCCGCCGCCCCGTCACCCTTCACGCGTGCCGGTGTTTTGCGTTCGGTTTCGTTGGCGGCGCTTCCGCTGCCGCCGGTTCGGGATAGCGGATCACCACGATCTGCTCGTCGGGTTCGAGCCAGAATTCACCATGCGGCCCTTTTACATTGCCCGTGATCAACAGGATCAGCCCATCCTCCTGACGTACTTCGGTGACCGTTTCCCAGGCGAAAGTAGGATGGCCGTTGGTTCCGGCACCGTTATAGATGTGGTCGTTTACCCGCACCTCCGACCCCATCAGACTGATCTTGTTGGTCATCGCTAACTCCCCGGTTTAAACAGGTCAAAGCCTACTCTACCCAATTCAGGACGTTGGCGACTCCTGAATACGTTGATAGGTAACGAAGGCGTACTTCAATCCGTTGGCCGCTTGGTGACGCGCGCGCGCCGTCTCCCGCCACTCGCCGGGATGGCGCGACGGAAAGAAGACGTCGCCGGCGAAACCGGCGTCGATTTCGGTCAATTCGAGGCGCGCAGCCAGAGGCAGCGCCTGGGCGTACAGTTCGGCGCCGCCGATGACGAAGGCACTGTCGCCGGCGGTTGCCGCCGCGGCTGCGGCCAGCGAATGAACGACGGTGGCGCCCTCCGCCCGGTAAGCGCCGTTGCGCGTGACGACGATGTTGTCGCGACCGGGCAGCGGGCGGAATTTCGGCGGCAGCGACTCCCAGGTCTTGCGTCCCATGATGACCGTATGACCCATGGTGAGCGCCTTGAAATGCCGCATGTCCTCGGGCAGTTGCCAGGGCAGGCGGTTGTCGCTGCCAATGACGCCGTTGTCGGCAATGGCGGCGATAAGGATGAGAGCGGGCTTGGGCATGGGGATGGGAAACGGACTCAGGCTCGCACCAGTTTTTCGTAAAGCTGCGCATACCGGCGCGCCGGCGCCGACCAGGAAAAGTCGCCTGCCATGCCGCGGCTTTGCAGGCGGCGCCAGCGCTTCCGGTCGTGCCAGGTTGCCGTCGCACGGCGAATTGCCGTCATGAGTGCGGCACCAGTCGGCTCGGCGAAGACGAAGCCGTTGCCGACATCCCCGTCGGCGGCATCGACGACGGTATCGGCAAGCCCGCCGGTGCCCCTGACGATCGGCACGGTGCCGTAGCGCAGGCTGTACATCTGGTTCAGCCCGCAGGGCTCGAAGCGCGAAGGCATGAGGAAGACGTCGGCACCCGCCTCGATGCGGTGCGCCTGTGCCTCGTTAAAGCCGACGGTGACCGCGCAGCGGCCGGGATGGCCGGCGGCCAGGGCGAGAAATTCATTTTCCAGCGAACGCTCGCCGTTGCCGAGGACGATCAATTGCGCCGGCAGGGCCAGCAGCCCGGCGGCGACTTCGGCCAGCAGGTCGAGTCCCTTCTGGTGGGTCAGCCGGCTGACGACGCCGAAGAGCGGAACGTCCTTGTCTTCGGCCAGTCCGGCCAGTCTTTGCAGCGCCGTCTTGTTGGCGGCCTTGGCGGCAAGGCGGTCGGCGTCGAAGTGCTTGAACGGCGCGGACAGAAAACCGTCGGTCGCCGGGTTCCAGACCTCACTGTCGATGCCGTTGAGAATGCCGGTCAGCGCCGCGCTGCGATGACGCAGCAGGCCTGCCAGGCCCATGCCTTCTGCATCGGTCTGGATCTCGCGCGCATAGCTGGGGCTGACGGTGGCGATGGCGTCGGCGAATTGGAGCCCGGCTTTGAGAAAAGACAGGTAGCCGTGATATTCGACGCCCTCAAGATGCCAGGCATCCGCAGACAGCCCGAGTTCGGGCAGCAAGGCTTGGCCGAAAAGGCCCTGGAAAGCCAGATTGTGGATGGTCACCAGCGTCTTCGCGCTGCCGCCGGGCCGGTAGCGCAAATAAGCCGGGGCGAGGCCGGTCTGCCAGTCGTTGCAGTGGACGACATCGGGCCGCCAGGCGAGCGTGCTGGCCTCCGACCCGAGCCAGGCGGCGACGCGCGAAAGCAGGCCGAAGCGCAAGGCGTTGTCGGGCCAGTCGCGGCCGTCCGACCCGAGGTAGGGATTGCCGGCGCGGTCGAAGTAAGGCGCGTAGTCGAGCAGCAGCAGTTGGGTGCCGTCGGCGGCTTCCGCCTCCAGCAGCGACGGCGTCGGCAGATGGCCGCCCAGCCAGTGCGGACGGGCGATTTCCCGCGCCCGGGGAAACGCCAGGCGCAGCGCCGGATAGGCCGGCACCAGCACGCGCACGTCGAGCCCGGCGGCCCGGAGTGCGGGCGGCAGCGCTGCGGCGACGTCGCCGAGACCGCCCGTCTTGACCCAGGGGGCAATTTCGGAAGTTGCGAAGAGAATTTTCATAAGGATTTCACCACGGCGGACACGGCGACACGGCGGTAAGACAAAGTCATGCGCAGCAGGCGGGAATAAATGTTTCTCAAAGCTTTCGCTGTGTCGCCGTGCCCGCCGTGGTTCAAGCTTTTTTGCAATGGGCGATCAGTCCGGCGGTGGAACTGTCCAAGTCATTGAGGACCGTCTTGCCTTCGATTACCGGCAGCAGGCGGTTGGCGAGTTGCTTGCCGTATTCGACGCCCCATTGGTCGAAGGGGTTGATGTTCCAGATGCAGCTTTGCACGAAGACTTTATGCTCGTAGGCCGCGACGAGGGCGCCGAGGTTGTAGGGATCGAGACGCGGCAGCAGCAAGGTGGTCGAAGGCTGATTGCCGGGAAACACCTTATAGGGGGCGAGGCACTCGACCACGACCTCCGGCACGCGATTGGCATTCATCTCGGCGCGCACCTCGTCTAGCGTCTTGCCGCGCATCAGCGCCTCGCTCTGGGCGAAGCAGTTGGCGAGCAGCTTTTCGTGGTGGCCCGGCAGCGGAAAGTCGGCCTCCTGGCAGACGATGAACTCGCACGGGACAAAGCGTCCGCCCTGATGAATCAACTGGTAGAAGGCGTGCTGGCCGTTGGTGCCGGCTTCGCCCCAGAGTACCGGCGCGGCGGTGCAGGTCAGCGGCCGGCCGCCGCGGTCGACCTGCTTGCCGTTCGATTCCATTTCGAGCTGTTGCAGATAGCGCGGCAACAAGGCCAGCGACTGGCTGTAGGGCAGCAGCGCGCGATTGTCGGCGCCGAGGAAGTTGCTGTTCCATATCTCAAGCAGCGCCAGCAGGCCGGGCAGATTCTCTTGCGGCGGTGCATGGAAAAAGTGCTCATCCATGGCATGGGCGCCGGCCAGCAGTTCGCGAAAATGCTTGAAGCCGACGGCCAGGGCCAGCGGCAAACCGATGGCCGACCACAGCGAGTAGCGGCCGCCGACCCAATCCCAGAACTCGAAAGTGTTTTCCGGATCGATGCCGAAACGCGCGACTTCGGCAAGATTGGTGGACACAGCGACGAAGTGTCGCGCCACCGCCGCCGGACCGAGTTCATTGACCAGCCAGGCGCGCGCCGAATAGGCATTCTGCATCGTCTCCTGCGTCGTGAAGGTCTTGCTGGCGACGACGAACAGCGTGGTGCGCGGCTGCAATCCGTCCAGCACCGTGGCGAGATCGGCGCCGTCGAGGTTGGCGACGTAGTGAACGCGCAAGCCGGGATGACGGCAGGCGGCCAGCGCCTGCGTCGCCATGCGCGGACCGAGGTCGGAGCCGCCGATGCCGATGTTGACGACATCGCTGATCGGCTCGCCGGTAGCGCCGCGCCAATGGCTGCCGTGAACGGAATCGACGAAGCGCTCCATCTTGTCCAGCACTGCGCGTACGCCGGGCATGACGTCGCGGCCGTTGTGCAGCAGCACGCCCTTGGGTTGTCGCAGCGCGATATGCAGGGCAGCGCGGCCTTCGGTGTGGTTGATGGTCTCGCCGGCACGCATGCGCGCAATCCAGCCCGACATGTCCGCGGCATGCCAGAGGGCGTGCAGCAGCGGCATCGTCTGGGACCTTACGCGCTGTTTCGAGTAGTCGAGCAGCCAGCCGTTCCAGGTGGCGGAAAAATGCTGAAAGCGCTGCGCATCGGCGCTGAAAAGGTCGCGCAGATGCTGCGACCGCATCTCGCCGGCGCAGGCGGCGAGCGCCTGCCAGGCGGGCGAGGCGACCGCGCCCGGAAGTCTGCTTACAACCATATCATCATCCCCATTTCAAACGGGTGTGTCAGCAATTCGTGCGACGGAAAAGCGCGGATACGATATTCGATCTTGCCGCACACGTCCGGCGTCAGTTCGAGCGCAAACAGGCTTTCGTCGTTGCCGCAAGGGCCTTGGTATTCGAGGCGGAAGCGGCGCGGCGCCCGCGAACCCATATTGGTGTTGGGGCGGCCGAACAGCAGTTCGACGGTAACGTCGGCGGCGGACAGGCCGTCGAGCATCACGGCGACCTCGAAGCGGACCTTGCCGCCAAAGGCGATGCTGCTCGGCGCACTGTCGATGCGTCGCAACGCGATTTTCGACCACGCGCCGCGCACCTTGGTCTTCCACTTGGCGAGCGCGCGCGCACCGGCGAAGCCCTCGGCGCTTTGACGTTGCCACTGGTGCGCGGCCGAACTGTAGAACTTGTTCACATACTCGCCGAGCATGCGCGCCGAATTGAAGTGCGGCGTGATGCTGGCAATGGAGTTTTTCGCCATCTTCACCCATCCCGGCGAATAGCCCATCGGCCCGCGCTCGTAGTAGAGCGGAATGACTTTGTCCTGGAGTATTTCATACAGCGCACGCGCTTCCTCCTGGTCGCGGCGCGGGTCGTCGAGCGAGCCGGAGGTGTTGACCGGCTTGATGCCCCAGCCGTTCTCGCGTCCCGGCGTATCGTCGCAGCCCTCGCCCCACCAGCCGTCGAGTACCGAAAGGTTGATGACGCCGTTCACCGCCGCCTTCATGCCCGAAGTGCCCGAGGCTTCGAGCGGATAGACCGGATTGTTGAGCCAGACGTCGACGCCGGCAACCAGCCGCCGCGCCAGTTGCAGGTCATAGCTTTCGACGATCAGGATGCGGCCGATGAAGTCGGGCATCGCCGCCACCTCGGCGATGCGGCGGATCATCTCCTGGCCGGGCCGGTCGGCCGGGTGGGCCTTGCCGGCAAAGACGAAGACGATGGGACGCGCGGGGTCGGAGACGATCTGCTTGAGCCAGGTGAGATCCTGAAACAGCATGGTCGCGCGCTTGTAGGTGGCAAAGCGGCGCGCGAAGCCGATGGTAAGCACATTCGGGTTGCCCGGGTCGGCGAAGCGCAGCAGGCGGTCGAGGTGGGCCTGCGAGCCCTGGTTGCGGCCGTGCTGGTGGCCGATGCGGTTCTTCAGCAGATGCAGCATGCCGGCCTTGATCGACTGGCGCACGCTCCAGAACATCTGATCGGGAATGCCGTGTATGCCCTCCCAGCATTGCTGGTCGGTCAGGCGCTGGCTCCAGCCGGCGCCGAGCTGGCGGTCGAAGGTCTCGTGCCAAAGGTCGGAGAGGAAGGTGGGGACATGGACGCCGTTGGTGACGTACTCCATCGGGTTGTCTTCGGGCTCGATCTGCGGCCAGAGGTAGGAGCAGACCTGCGACGACACCTCGCCGTGGATGCGCGAGACGCCGTTCTGGTGGCGCGAACAGCGGATCGCCAGGGCCGTCATGTTGAACTCGGGCGAATCGGGCGTGCGCCCAAGCGCGAGCAGTTCGCCAATGTTGCAACCGATGTCGCGGCAGTAGCCGTCGAAGTAGCGGCGGATCATGTCTTCGGCGAAATGGTCGTGCCCGGCCGGAACCACGGTATGCGTCGTAAATACCGTGTTGCCGGCAACCGCCTCCATGGCGCTACCGAAGTCGAGGCCGCTGCGGATCAGGTGGCGCATGCGTTCGAGGATCAGGAAGGCGGCATGACCCTCGTTGATATGCCACACCGTCGGCTTGATGTTCATCTCGGCCAGTGCGCGCACGCCGCCCATGCCAAGCAGAATTTCCTGCTCGATGCGCACCGTGCGATCGCCGCCGTAGAGCTGATGCACGATGCCGCGGTCATGGACACTGTTCTCCTCGACGTCGCTGTCGAGTAGATAGAGCGTGACGTGGCCGATACGCGTCTTCCAGACCTTGGCGATGACCTCGCGGTCGGGGAAAGGCACCCGCACTTTCAGTTCGCTGGCGTCTTCGCGCAGTACCGGCACGATCGGCAGATCTTCGAATTCGGCGTCGCGGTATTCGGCGTGCTGGCGGCCTTCGCCGTCTATGGTCTGGAGAAAGTAGCCTTGCCGGTAAAGCAGGCCGACGGCGACGAAGGGAAGGTTCAGGTCGCTGGCGGTTTTGCAGTGGTCGCCGGCGAGAATGCCGAGCCCGCCCGAATAGATCGGCAGGCTCTCGTGAAAGCCGAATTCGGCGCAGAAATAGGCGACCAGCCCGCCGTCCGGCAGGTGCGGCCCATGTTCGCGGGCGGGAGCGGTGTGGTAGGTGTCGTAGGCCGACAGCACGCGCGCCAACGCGCCGAGGAATACCGGGTCGTCGGCCGCCTCGTCAAGGCGATGCTGGTCGACGCGTTTGAGAAAAGCCTTGGGACTGTGCCCGACGGCACCCCAGAGCTTGTTGCCCAGCCGCACGAACAGGGCGCGCGTCGGCCGGTCCCAGCTGTACCAGAGGTTGTTCGCCAGATCGTCGAGGCGCGCCAGTCGCGGCGGCAGCTTGGGATTGACTTCGAGTTGGTAGCGTGTGCCGGTCATGATGTTCCTCTTGTCTACGCCAGGCTATGAGGCTATCGCCGCAATCTGCGGGGTGGCGATCACAGTGGATACGCAGGCTTCGTCGAAAAGGTCGCGCCCGCGCGTGGGATACGGGTTTGGGTTTGCAAGGCGCGTCCAGTCGAGGCGATTCAGTATCCCGGTTTTGATCGGCCGCTTTTCGTCCCAGAATATCATCGACGCAAGCAGGTGCTGCGCGGCCTCCGAGTCAAGACACTCCAGTACGGACTGCGCTGCGGCTGCGGTATCGAACGACAGGTAGTAAACCGTATCGTCGAACATGACCGGGCGTCCGTCCAGCGGGCCGACCAGCCGGAAAGTGAGCTTCTTGTACAGGCTGCAAATTGCAATGCGCCACGGGCGGAAGGCGTAGTCGCCAATGCCGAATATCGAGAAGCGGGGATTCTTGGCGTAGATGGAGCTACGCCTGGCATCGAGCGTAGCCCGGTTGGTCTCAAGGTACCGCCAGGTTTTCGGTGCAATCAGGCTGATGCCGGCCGTTGACTCGCCGGTATTGCGCTGAGTCACCAAAACATATTTTCCCCGCCATATTTTCTCGCCGGCAACATCCGACCCCTTCATCAGGGGATAAAGAAAATCCGGTTCCAGATCGACAGTCTCGCCGCGGCCATTCTCAAGGCCGTGCGGAGTCAGGTTGAACTCCATTACCGCGGCGGCATCGTGCTTGACGCCGGAACGCCACTTTTGCGGGCTGTCGCCCAGCAGACAGGCGTAGGTATCGAAGGCGTCGAGATCGCCGACCGTCAAGCCGGCGCGGTGGCCGACGCGTTTGCCTGTCCGGTCGTCGAGACTGTCGAACACCGTGTATTCGAGACCGGGCCGCATCGCTGAGCCGGCAAAGCGCACGACGAGCAGACAGGCATCGACGGCCGCCCCGAAATGGCGCTTAGCGTCGATGCCGACCAGGCATGCGTCGGCGACCGCCAGCGCCTGTTGCTCGGCATAAGCCAGCACCTTGCGCGCAACAGCCGTCTTGACCAGCATGGCCAAACTGCCGCGGCGACGGTCGAACCAGCGCAGCATCGTGAGCAGCATCCACTCCGAAATATCGAAGTTGGCCTTGCCGGTGATGGCGTCCATGCCGCTGTGGTTCTGAAAGTTGGCTTTTTCAGGAAGGTTGTCGCTGCCGATGCGGCCAAGCGCGGCATTGGTCACCCAGGGTAGGTTACCCAGCACCAGCAACTCGCCGGTATCGTCCGCCAGACAAGTGTTCCAGTCTGCCGCAAAGAAGTCGGCACGCTCCAGGTGGATGCGGCCGTTGTCAGCAACGCCGCTCAGCCGGGCACTTAGCGTATCCAGGTGGTCCGGATTGATCTCGAAGCCGAAGATATTTTTCGCGGCGGGAAAGCTTTGCGCCGCGGCCAGCACGAAGGCCCCAACGCCGCAGGTCGGTTCGACCACCGTGTCGGGCCGCATACCCAGATCATGGAGGCGTCGACAGACCTGAAGCGCGAGTTCTTCCGGTGTCTGGAAGTCGCCGTAGGCGGCGCGACGCTGCTTTTCGCTCACACGAATTCCCCCGCATATACCGAGTGCACGCCCTCGACGTTGCCCGCTTTCTCGATGACGCGCCCATATTGCAGACGCCATTGCAGGGCGTTGGATATGGTCAGGTAGCCTTGTTGCGGCGGTCTGGCGAGAATTTCCGCCGCAATATTGGCAAGTTCGATTTCGTCTGCGGGCAAGTGGCGGTCGGTCAGAAAGGCAACCAAGTCATCCTGATTGCCTTCGCGTGACAAAATTTCGAGAAGGCCGCGGGTCGTCTGAAAGTCGGCCGTGCTGCTCTTTTCGACATAAATTGCGTGGGCAATTTTCAGGTTTGAAGTACGGACATTGTCATCGTCAGATTTGTCATAAACGAAAACCAGGAGCGAGTAGCCAAGGCCATAAATCTTCTGACGCGCCGACTTATAGGGACAGGACGACTGTGGCTGGCGGATGCTTGTAACCTTCATGTCGACGCCGATATCCGGAAAATCTATCCCGCTCGCCGAATTTCCTTCCTCAAAGCGGTAACCGCCATTGCGCAAATAAGTGCGGAACTTGTGTTCCAGGTAGGTGCCGACGGCTTTGCCATCGGTGACGCCATACAAGGTCGGTTCGCCATGCTGACACTCGGCGACGGCGAAACGTTTCGCCTCGGCGCATAACGATGCAATCGTCAGCAGGGGGTTCTTCTTGGCAGCCACGGATAGAGTCAGATCAGGTTCGTCGGCGCGATTTTACGCCGCTCCATGGCCTGGCACGACTTCCAAACCGATGACGATTTCGGCGTCGCCGGCGACCGGCCAGGACAACATGATTTCGGCCGCCTGCATGATCTTCTCGAAACCGGCTTCGGACTGCGACACCGTGTGGTGCGGGCGTGCCGTCAGCGCCACGGGCGCACTGGCCGTCAGGACCAGCGCACCGCCCAGGATGCCGTCTTCGAGCGTGAGGCGCCGCAGCGCAACTTGAGTGAGTACCTGGCCGAAGCCGCAGGGCACCGCGCCGCTTTCGAGGATGTAGCGGCCGGAAAAACCGTCGCAACTGGGCATGGCGATGTTGATGCGAATCTCGAAATGGCCGCGCAGGTTGGTGGCGCGGTAGCGTGCGGCGAGACGCGAGCCCTTGAGCGTGAAGGATTTCTCCAGCTTGCCGCCGCCGAGTGCCGCCTCGAAGGTGGCTGTCGCCGTTTCGCGGTAGGCGTTGATCGGCCGCCCGGCACCGTCCGAGGCAATCCAGCAGTCCTCGAACATGCCGCGCGGACGGCTGTCGGGCTCAAGGTCTTCGGGCTGGATATCATGCAGAAAGGCGATGCGGTCGTGAGCCGAACTGATGCCTTCCTTCTGGCACGCGTCGTTGTGGCCGTGCCCACGCGCGGCGACCAGCTTGTCGTGATAGCCCTCTTCGTAGTGGCGCAGCGTGTCGCCGAAGTTGTGGCAGAGCGGATAGGAGGACAACTCGACGACGCAGGCGTCGCCATCGGCCTGGATCACGGCCTGGACGGGGCCGCTGCGCAGGAAGATTTCGACGTGGCCGTCGTGATCGAGATCGCAGTGATCGAGGGCAGGTCGGGCCGTCAGCCGGTCGAGCTCCGCTTCGAGCGCCAACAGGTTGTTCCAGATGGCGCGGCGCAGGTGCGGAAGATACAGGCCGCCGAACAGTCCGTGCCAGAAGGCGTCGTTGGCCTGGGCGCGGTGCAGTTTCTCCTGCATCTGCGCGGTGCGCTTTTCCTGCGGCACAGCGGCAAGGCGTGCGGAGACTTCCAGCATGCGCTTGTGCATCCAGTTGGATTCGGGGTAGCGCATGAAGAAGTTGCGCCAGATGCCGCCGCGCAGGAAAGGCTTGCGGGCTTCGTAATGGCTGCCGTGCTTTTCCTGCTCGACCAGACCGTGATAGGTGCGCGCGGCCTGCGCCGGCAGCGTCCACTCGTTCATCTCGATGTAGGACGTGGTCGGCAGATAGACAATGCCGCGCGTCTTGTGGCTGCGGTGGAACTCGTCGAAATGACCAGTGCGGATCAGCTTGGATTTCAGCACGCCCTCGATGAATTGCCGCAGCCAGCCGCGCTCGTACACCCAGTTAAAGGTCTCCGGCCAAATGCCGAATTTTTCGATGTCGTCGAAGTAGATCGAAGCGCGATGCCCGGCGCGCGCCTGGTGTTCGAGCCAGGCCACCACCTCGTGCGCCGGCGAAAACGGGAAGCGGTAGCGCGCCGCTTCGGAGATCGGGAACAGGTCGAGCGTTTGCCCGTCCTCCTCGGTGGTGAAATAGCTGTCGAGCTTTTCGGCCGGCTCGCCGGCACAGAGAAAATGGTAGTCGTCCACCGCTACATAGCGGATTCCGGTTTCGGCGAGCGAGGTCACCACCGACGATTCCCAGACGCGCTCGGTGAGCCAGGCGCCGCGCGGGCGCACGCCGAAACGGCGCTCGATCTTGTCCGACAGGGCGTTGATCTGGCTGACGCGGTCGCGATGCGGGATCGCCGCCAGAACCGGCTCGCAGTCGCCGGAGCCGAACCACTCGACCTGGCCGCGCTTGGTCATGGCCGCCAGCCGCGCCATGTCGTCGGGATAGCGGGCTTCAAGTTCGTCGAGCAGCCAGCCGGAGAAATGCACGCTGAAGCGGAACTCCGGATAAGACTCCAGGGTTTGCAGGAACATGCGGTAGCAGCGCAGGTGGGCGTCGGCGACAACCTCGGGAAAGTTGCCGACGGGCTGGTGGGCGTGCACGCCGAAAAGCAGAGTGATGGGTTGGGTCATGGAATCACGCGGGTTTGAATGCTGAAATCATTGCTAAGTTGCCCTGCGCATCGAGCCGTCGTGGGTCGCATCGCCGCTACCGGCCGAGATAGGGATGTCGAGCTGGACAGGCGGATCGAGCTTGAGCAGGCGGTAGAGGTTGGCGAGGTTGTGGCGGAACAGACGGTCGAAGCTGGCGACAGCCTGGGCCGGGTTGTAGTCGCCGAACCACCAGAACCAGTCGGAGCTTTCGCAGGCGGCAAGCTGGGCTTCGGCCGCGCGAATTTCATCGGCATCGAGACGGCCGCTGCCGACGACAAGGTCGTAGCTTTGCTTGGCGGCGCACAGCAGATCCCAGGCGTGGTTCTTGTCGGTCTCGCCTATCCATGTCGATAGCGTACCATAGACCCAACTGCCGGCGACGAGACCGGGCAAGGTGCCGCAGGCCGGCGGCGTTTCGCGGCCGACGATCTCGGCAAACGTGGTGGTGCGGATGCTGGGATGCTCTTCGAGCAGCGTATAGAGATCGTCGAAGAAGTAGTAGGCGTTATAGGGGTAGTGCTCCCAGGCGTTCTCGCCATCGAGCATGATGCCGACGACCGGCGTTTCGCCCGGCGGCGAGGCGGCGAGGATGAGTTCCAGTTGCGAGACGAAATGGCGTGCGGCGTCGCGCCCGTGCCATTTGGCATACTCGAAGCCGAGCAGATCGGACAGGCGCTCGTCGCGGAAAAAAGCCGTCAGGCCCTCGGCGCCGGCAATGCGCCAGGGGCGGTAAGCGGCCCGGTCGGCAGGCAGACTTGCCTTGTGCAGGCTGTTCCTGAGCACGCCTTCGCCGCTGGCGATCCAGCGGCAGCCATGCTGGGCGAACTGGGAGGCCAGCGCCGTGGATACGGCGCCTTCGGCGGGCCACATGCCGACCGGCACGGCGCCGAAGCGCCGGGCGTGGCTGCCGTTGGCGTTCTCCAGGTGGGCTTCGAGGCGCGAGCGTCCGCCGGGGTAGGCTGCGGCTTGCGGCAGGGCGCAGTCCGGCAGGCTTTCGCGCGCGGCGGCAAAATCGAGCAGCAGCGGCCCGAGCGGGTGAGTGTGAGGCGTAGACGAAAGCTCGATCTGTCCGCGTTCCATCAGAACCCGGTAGCGCGGCACGATGTCTTTGATCGTCGCGCCTATCCAGGCCAGCAATTGCAGACGGTCGGCGTGCGTATAGCGCTCGCCCTTGGTCATCAGCTTCGCCAGTGCGGGCTGGCGCCGTCTCTCGGTTTCGCCTGACCAGGCGAGGAAATACCAGGTGACGAGATCGGAGTAGTACGCGCCGGAGAGGTAGACGAGGCCGGCTTCGCCCTCCTTGACGATCTGGCGATAAAGGTTGTGCAGTCGCTGGTATTGCGGGAAAGGCGACAGCATGGTCGTGTGGTTGCTGCGGAAACATGTTTCCAGCAGCAGGTGGCGGTCGTCGAGATCGATATGATCCAGGTCGGGCTGGGCCAGGAGCCGCAGCAGCGGGTCGCGGTAGCTGCCTGCTTCGATCTGGCCGCAGTAGTCCTCGATCTGGTCGAGCAGCACCGGCACGAAATTGACGACGGCGTGAACTTTTGGATGGCGCTCCAGATGGGCCGCCATGTCGACGTAGTCCTTGATGGCGTGGAGCAGCACCCAGGGCAGGATGAATTCGCCCATCTTCGCACCGCTGCCGTGATCGCGATAGTCCGGCTGGTGCATGTGCCAAAGGAAGACGAGGTCGAGGCGGCGGGAAGGCATGGCGTGGGACCGATCAGCGGATATGGTGGATTTGCTGGCCGAGCATTTCGGGCGTGACCAGGGTGACGCCGCCGGCGGAAACATGGAAGCGTTTACGGTCTTCTTCGGCATCGAAGCCGATTTTCATGCCGGGTGGAATGCGGCAATGCTTATCGACGATGACGCGCCGCAACTGCGCGCCGCGGCCGATGTCCACCCTGGGCAAGATGACCGAGTCCTCGACGTTGGCGTAGCTATGCACCAGCACGCGCGAAAACAGCAACGAGCGCTTGACGACGGCGCCGCTGATGATGTTGCCGCCGGAAACCATGGAATCGATGGCCTTGCCGCGCCGGTCGTCGTCGTCGAAAACGAACTTCGCCGGCGGCAGTTGCTCCTGGTAGGTCCAGATCGGCCAGTCCTCGTCGTAGAAGTTGAGCTCCGGCGTCACCTTGGTCAGTTCCATGTTGGCCTCCCAGTAGGCGTCGATGGTGCCGACGTCACGCCAGTAGGGAACGCCGGACTCGCTGATGCCGACGCAACTGTCGCCGAAGTTGTGGGCATAGACCCGATAGTTCTCCACCGCGTGCGGGATTACGTTCTTGCCGAAATCGTGCGACGACTTCGGGTCGTCGTGGCAGCGGCAGAGCTGCTCGAACAGAAAGGCGGCGTTGAAGACATAGACGCCCATGCTGGCAAGCGCACGATCGGGCCGGCCGGGAATGCCGGGCGGATCGGCGGGCTTCTCGACGAAATCGACGACGCGCTGGTTGTCGTCCACATGCATGACGCCGAACTCGGTGGCGTCCATGCGCGGGACGTCGAGACAGGCAACGGTGAGGTCGGCCTGGTTCTGCACGTGCTGGGCAAGCATGCGGCCGTAGTCCATCTTGTAGATGTGGTCGCCCGAGAGCACCAGCACATACTGCGGCTTGTGGCGGCGGATGAGGTCGAGGTTCTGATAGACCGCATCGGCGGTGCCGAGATACCAGTCCTCGCCGATCTGCTGCTGGGCCGGCAGCAGCTCGATGAACTCCTCGAAGCGGCCGTCGAGGAAGCTCCAGCCGCGTTGCAGATGGTGGATCAGGCTCTGCGCCTTGTATTGCGTGGCCACGCCGATGCGGCGAATACCGGAATTCACGCAGTTGGAAAGCGTGAAGTCTATGATGCGGAACTTGCCGCCGAAAGGCACCGCGGGCTTCGAGCGCCAGTCGGTGAGTTGCATCAGCCGGCTGCCGCGGCCGCCGGCGAGTACGATGGCGAAGGTCGAGCGCGTCAAGTGGCTGACGAAGCGGCCGAAAGTCGCGGACGGGTCGTTAAGGTGCAATTCCTGCTGCATGAGTTTCTCCTCCCCCGCTACAATAGCTTCAAATTACCGAAAGTGGACAATGATCCAACGATCCAGGAATTCAATGGGCACCAAGCCCACCGCCAGCGACCACGACCTCTATCTCTTCGGTCAGGGCAGCAATTACCAATCCTATCGGCTGCTCGGCGCACAGCCCGACGCCACGGGCGTGACTTTCCGCGTCTGGGCGCCGAATGCAGACCAGATCGCCGTCGTCGGCGACTTCAACCGCTGGGACGGGCGCGTGCATCCGATGCGCTGCCTCGGCGATTCCGGCGTCTGGGAAGTCTTCATCCCCGGCCTCGGTGCCGGCACGCTCTACAAGTTTGAAATCCGCAACCGCAACAGCGGCGCGCTGATGGTGAAATCCGACCCCTATGCGCGCGCCGTCGAAGTGCGTCCGGCAACGGCTTCCGTCGTCGTCGCCTCGGCCGACTATGCGTGGGACGACGCCGAATGGCTCGAACGACGCGCCAGCCGCAACTGGCTGCATGCGCCGATGAACATCTACGAGGTCCACGCCGGTTCGTGGATGCGTCACCCGGACGGCCGCTTCTACAGCTATCGCGAACTCGCGGAAAAGCTCGTGCCTTACGTCGTCGACATGGCTTACACCCACGTCGAGTTCATGCCGCTGATGGAGCACCCGCTCGACGAATCCTGGGGCTACCAGTGCACCGGCTATTTCGCGCCGACCAGCCGGCACGGCACGGCCGACGACCTCAAGTACCTGATCGGCCGCCTTCATGCCAACGGGGTAGGCGTCATCCTCGACTGGGTGCCGGGGCACTTTCCTCGCGACGCCTGGGCACTTGCCCACTTCGACGGCACAGCGCTCTATGAGCACGAAGACCCGCGCCTCAAGATGCAGCCGGATTGGGGCACCTACGTCTTCAACTTCGGCCGCAATGAGGTGAAGAGCTTTTTGCTGTCGTCGGCCCACTGGTGGCTGTCCGAATTCCACGCCGACGCCCTGCGCGTCGATGCCGTCGCCTCCATGCTCTACCTCGACTACTCCCGCAAGGCCGGCGAGTGGCTGCCCAATCGCTACGGCGGGCGCGAGAATATCGAGGCCATCGAGTTCCTGCGCGAGATGAACATGATGGTGCACCGCGAGTTTCCCGGCGCGCTGACCATTGCTGAGGAATCGACGGCCTGGCCGATGGTGTCGCGCCCCGTGCATCTGGGCGGACTGGGCTTCTCGATGAAGTGGAACATGGGCTGGATGAACGACACCCTCGCCTACATGAAGCAGGACCCGGTGCATCGCCGCTACCACCATGAGCGCCTGACCTTTGGCCAGCTCTACGCCTACTCGGAGAATTTCGTCCTGCCCTTTTCCCACGACGAGGTCGTGCATGGCAAGGGTTCTCTCGTCGGCAAAATGCCCGGCGACGAATGGCAGCGCTTCGCCAACCTGCGGCTGCTGCTGACTTATCAAGCGGTGGCTCCAGGCAAAAAACTTTCCTTCATGGGCAACGAAATTGGTCAGACGTCCGAGTGGCGCAGCAACGAAGAAATCCCCTGGCACTTGTTGCAATGGCCGGCCCACGCCGGCGCACAGTCTCTGGTGCGCGATCTCAATCGGCTGTATGTCGCGCACGCGGCCCTGCACGACCAGGACTTCGACGCCGCGGGGTTCTCGTGGATAGACTGTCACGACGCCGACCAGTCGATCGTCGGCTGGCTACGCTACGCCCGCGACGGCAGTTTTGTCGCCGTGATGTTCAACTTCACGCCCGTACCGCGAGTGGGCTACCGTATCGGGCTACCCCAGGCCGGACGTTACCGTGAACTGCTAAACAGCGACTCCGCCTATTACGGCGGCAGCGATGTCGGCAACGGCGACAGTCTGCAAACGACCGATGAACCCTGGATGGGACGCCCCGCTTCGCTGGCCTTGACACTGCCGCCGCTGTCGGGGCTGGTCCTCGCGCCGGTCAGAGATTGATCAACCCGGCCGCGAGCAGGCGGTCGATTTCCGCCTCCGCTGCGGCCCAGTGCTCCAGTTCATTTCCCGCCGGGAACCCATTGCGTTCGGCAAGGAAATAAGCGGCCACCTCGACATAATGGCGGCGCTGATCGACGCCAACCGCCGCCTTGCTTGCCGCAGAAGCGCGCACGACAGGTGCCTTTTTCGTGGCCACGGCCGGTTTGGTGGCGGGAGCGGGTTTGGCCGCCGGCTTGGCCACTGGCTTCGCCGCAGCCTTGGCCGGTGCCACAGTCTTCTTCACGGCAACACTCGCGGCGGCAGGTTTTTTCACCGGCGCCTTGGCGGCAGTAACGGGTTTCTTCGATGCGGTCTTCGTTGGGCTTGCCATGCTTTATCCTCCTGTGGGCCTATCGAACACTTATACGTTCACCATATTGCAGGATATTGACAGCGTCAAGACGGCGATACTTATTGCCGGCGGCGTCAGAACGATAAGTGACGCGAGTGTACTCGCCCTCGGCGCTACGCTACGCCGTGCCCCCGAATTTCTTATATCGCCGCTGGGAGCAGGGTTATTCGCGCACTTCTCCGTCGCCCAGCACTATCCATTTCTGCGAAGTGAGTCCTTCCAGGCCCACCGGGCCGCGGGCGTGGAACTTGTCGGTGGAGATGCCGATCTCGGCACCGAGACCGTATTCAAAGCCGTCGGCAAAGCGCGTTGAGGCATTCACCATCACGCTCGACGAATCGACCTCGCGCAGGAACCGCATTGCCGCCGTGTAGTTCTCGGTGACGATGGCCTCGGTGTGCTGGGACGAATACTTGTTGATGTGCGCGATGGCCTCGCCCACGTCGCTGACGACCTTTACCGAGATGATGGCAGCGAGATACTCCGTGTAGTAGTCCTCCTCGGTCGCCGCAACGGCGCCCGGAACCACGGCCAGCGTTTCGGCGCAACCGCGGATTTCGACGCCCTTGCCGGCGAGCATGGCCGCGATTTCCGGCAGCAGGGTTTCCGCCACGGCGCGCGCCACCAGCAGCGACTCGGTGGTATTGCAGGTGCCCAGACGTTGCGTCTTGGCATTGTCGACAATGCGCAAGGCCTTCGCCGCATCGGCGTCCTTGTCGATATAGACATGGCAGTTGCCGTCGAGGTGCTTGATGACCGGCACGCGCGCTTCCTTTGAAATGCGCTCGATCAGCCCCTTGCCGCCGCGCGGCACAATCACGTCGACATATTCCGGCATGGCGACGAGGTGGCCGACGACTTCGCGGTCGGTGGTCTCGATCACCTGCACCGCGGTTTCCGGCAGGCCGGCGGCGCGCAGGCCCTCGCGCACGCAGGCGGCGATGGCTTGGTTGCAGCACAGCGCTTCCTTGCCGCCGCGAAGTATCGCCGCGTTGCCGGATTTCAGGCACAGCGCCGCGGCGTCGGCGGTGACGTTGGGGCGCGCTTCGTAAATGATGCCGACGACGCCCAGCGGCACGCGCATCTTGCCGACCTGGATGCCGCTCGGGCGACGCTTGAGGTCGGTGATTTCGCCGACCGGATCGGGCAGGGCCGCCACCTGTTCGAGGCCCTGCGCCATCGATTCTATGCCTTTGGCGGTGAGCGTCAGGCGGTCGATCATCGCGGCGTCCAGGCCCGCGGCACGGGCTTCTTCGAGATCGCGGGCGTTGGCGGAAAGCAGGTCGTCACGGCGTTCGCGGATGATCTGCGCCATCGCCAGCAGCGCCTGGTTCTTCGCCCCCGTCGATGCGCTCGCCATTGCGCGCGAGGCCGCGCGCGCGGCGCGGCCGACGTTTTCCATGTAGTCACGAATATTCATAACCAAAACCCTTTCTTGAACCACGGCGGGCACGGCGAAATTCCACGGCATAGCGAAAACCCTCCGCTTTACTCGGGAGATCGGAAGCGCAGTTCGCCGAATTTCTTGCGCTTCCGCCGTGTCGCCGTGCTCGCCGTGGTAAATGGCCTTTCAAGTTCGCGTCAATCGTAACGACAGTTGCAGGAATTCGTCCCAGATGTCGCCTCGCGCCACGCCCTTGATGATGCGGTCTATACGCGCCGCGTGCAAGAGGGCGTTGCGCGCGGGGACGCGGCGGGCAGGGATGCGCTGGCACTGGTTGCGCGATTCGTTGGCGAGCGCCCAAAGCACCAGCGGCGGCGCGGCACCTTCGGCCTTGAGGCCTTCGAGCACGCGCGCACAACGCGCGGCGTCGCCGCCGGCCAGCGCTTCGCGCAGGGTGTCGATGTCGTAGCGGGCGACGTTGAGCACGGCGGCTTCGACCTGCTGTAGCGTGATCTCGGCTTCGCCGTAGAGCAGCCCGAGCTTCTGGATTTCCTGGTGGGCGGCCAGCAGGTTGCCCTCGACGTGACTGGCAATGAAATCGAGCGCCGGCCGCGCGGCCTTCTGCCCTTGCCGCGCCAGGCGCTCGGCGATCCAGTTGGGCAACTGGGCCAGCGGCGGCGCATTGCATTCGAGGGCGACGCCGGCTTCGGCCAGGGTGCCGAACCAGCCGCCCTTCTTCGTCTGCCAGTCGAGTTCCGGCAGCGTGACCAGCGTGACGATACCGCCGGGCAACTGGCCGCAATAGCGTTTCAGCGCTTCGCCGCCTTCGCGGCCGGGCTTGCCGGAGGGAATGCGCAGATCGACGAGCTTGTCGCCGCCGAACAGCGAGAGGTTGCCGGCGGCGAGAAACAGCTCGTCCCACTTGAAGCCCTGGCCGACGATCAGCACCTCGCGCTCGGCAAAGCCTTGCGCACGAGCCGCCGCACGTATGGCGTCGGCCGCTTCGATCACCAGCAGGGGTTCGTTGCCGTGAAGAACGTAGAGCGGCGCCAGCTTCTTCTGAAGATGCGGGGCCAGTTGTTCGGGGCGCAGTTGCACGGAAACTATTGGGCTGGGGCAGCTCTCGGCCCGGCGGCGGCCATCCGGCGCACTATCTGTTGAACCAGGTCGTTCTGCATATCCCGCCAGAGCAGGGTTTCCTCCGATTCCTTCGCCAGCACCTGCGGATCGCTGAAGCTGATGTCGCGACGGATGACGATCTGGCCCGGCGCCATCAGGTCGCGCCCGCTCGCGTCGTGAAGCCGAAAGGACACCGCGCGCACCAGCTGATATTCGCGCACACGGCCGGCCGAGCTGAGAGACAACACGTTCTTTGCCGGGATGTCGGCGCTGATGGTCAGGATCGCCCGCGCCGCCTTGGGATCGTCCACAACGCGCGTCTGCGACGAGGCTTCGATATTGCGTTTAAGGACTGCGCGCAGCTCGGAGGTTTCGGGTAGCGCGATATTCAGCGTCTCGAACGGCAGTGCATAGGCACCGCGCAACTGAAAGCCGCAGGCGCCGAGTATGCCGCAGAGGACTAGAGTGGTCAGGATCAGTAACGGGCGGCGCATGGGTGTTTTCCTTAGGCGACGATATTGACCAGCCGGCCGGGCACCACCACCACCTTCTTCGCCGGCCTGCCTTCCATGTATTTCTGTGCGGCTTCCGACGCCAGGGCGGCGGCCTCGATGTCTGCCTTGGCGGCGGTGGCCGCAATACGCAGGCTGCCGCGGTGCTTGCCGTTGACCTGGAGCACGAGTTCGACCTCGTCCTGTTCCAGCGCCGCCGCCAGCGGCTCGGGCCAGGGTGCCTTGAGAATGTCGTCGCCCAGCCCGAGTTCGCGCCAGAGCGCGTGGCAGACGTGGGGCGTAATCGGCGACAACAGGCGCAGCAGAATGGCGAAGCATTCGGCTGCGACGGCATTGTGGCCCGCTGCATCCTTGGGCGCCTTCTCCAGCGCGTTGAGCATTTTCATCGCCGCCGAGGCGACGGTGTTGAACTGCATCTTGCCCAGGTCGTAGTTGCCCTGCTTGAGCAGGGTGTGGATTTCGCGGCGCAGGTCGGCGAGCGGTGCCGGCAGTTTGGCCGGCATGGCGGGCTTGGCCGCCACCGCGTCGCGCACGGCATAGCCGTAGGCCCAGACGCGCCTGAGAAAGCGATAAGCGCCTTCGACGCCGGAGTCCGACCATTCCAGCGTCTGTTCCGGCGGGCTGGCGAACATCATGAAGAAGCGCGCGGTGTCGGCGCCGTATTCCTCAATCAGCGACTGCGGATCGACGCCGTTCTTCTTGGACTTCGACATGGTGCCGACGCCGCCGTAATCCACCGGCCGGCCGTCGGCTTTGCTGGTGGCGCCGACGATCTGACCGCCCTCGTCCTTCACCAGATCGACCTCTTCGGGGGCGAAATACTGGATGCCGCCCTTGTCGGTGCGGCGGCTGAAAATGTGGTTCAGCACCATGCCCTGGGTCAGCAGGTTGGCGAAGGGCTCGTCGTACTTGACGAGGCCCAGGTCGCGCATGACCTTGGTCCAGAAGCGCGAATAAAGCAGATGCAATATGGCGTGCTCGATGCCGCCGATGTACTGGTCGACCGGCATCCAGTAATCGGTGCGTTCATCCACCATCGTCTTGTCGTTGCCGGCGGCGCAATAACGGGCGTAGTACCAGGACGAATCGACGAAGGTGTCCATGGTATCGGTTTCGCGCCGGGCCGGCTTGCCGCACTTCGGGCAGGCACAGACGAGAAAGTCCTCGCGCCGGGCGAGCGGATTGCCGGAGCCGTCGGGCACGCAGTCTTCGGGCAGCTTCACGGGCAACTGGTCGTCGGGTACCGGCACGGTGCCGCAGGTCGCGCAATGGATCAGCGGGATCGGGCAGCCCCAGTAGCGCTGACGGGAAACGCCCCAGTCGCGCAGGCGGTATTGCACCTGCTTGTCGCCGAGCCCCTTGGCCGCGAGGTCGGCGGCGATGGCGTCTATGGCGGCATCGTAAGACAGGCCGTCGTACTTGCCGGAGTTCACGCAATAGCCACGGTTCTTGTCGGCATACCACTCGCGCCAGCCGCCCAGCGAGAAGTCCTCGCCCTCGACGGCGATCACCTGCTTGATCGGCAGTCCGTATTTCTTCGCGAAACCGAAGTCGCGCTCGTCGTGCGCCGGCACGGCCATCACCGCACCTTCGCCATAGCTCATCAGGACGTAGTTGCCGACCCAGACCTCGATCTTTTCACCGGTGAGCGGATGGGCGACGAAAACGCCCGTCGACATGCCCTTTTTTTCCATGGTCGCCATGTCGGCTTCCATGACCGAGCCATGCTTGCACTCGTCGATGAAAGCGGCGAGTTGCGGGTTGCTCTTCGCGGCGTGCGCGGCCAGCGGATGCTCGGCGGCGACGGCGCAAAAGGTGACGCCCATGATGGTGTCGGCGCGGGTGGTGTAGACCCAGAGCTGTTCCGGCTTGCCGTCGAGTTCATAGGGGAAGGCGAAACGCACGCCGTGGCTCTTGCCGATCCAGTTGGCCTGCATCAGCTTCACGCGCTCGGGCCAGCCCGGCAGCGTGTCGAGCGCGGACAGCAGCGCGTCGGCGTATTGGGTAATGGCAAGATAGTAGCCGGGAATTTCGCGCTTTTCGACCAGCGCGCCGGTGCGCCAGCCGCGGCCCTCGATCACTTGCTCGTTGGCGAGTACGGTCTGATCCACCGGGTCCCAGTTCACCACCTGGGTCTTCTTGTAGGCAATGCCTTTTTCCAGCATGCGCAGGAACAGCCACTGGTTCCACCTGTAGTACTCGGGCTTGCAGGTGGCGAGTTCGCGTTCCCAGTCCAGCGCAAAACCCAGCGACTGGAGCTGCTTCTTCATGTAGGCGATGTTGTCGTCGGTCCACTTGGCCGGCGGCACGCTGTTCTGCATCGCGGCATTTTCCGCCGGCAGGCCGAAGGCATCCCAACCCATGGGCTGGAGGACGTTGTAGCCCTTCATGCGGTGGTAGCGGGACAGGACATCGCCGATGGTATAGTTCCTCACATGCCCCATGTGCAGCTTGCCCGAGGGATAGGGGAACATGGACAGGCAGTAGTACTTCGGCTTAGACGGATCTTCGGCGGCGGCGAATGCCCGGGTCGTATCCCAGTAGGCCTGGGCGACCTTCTCGATTTCGGTCGGATGATATTTTTCCTGCATGGCCACTGATACCGGGTAAGTCTTTGCAAAGAGGCGAATTATACCTGTCGAAAGGACAGTCAATGCTCGCATGGAAGCGCCTGCTGGTCGTCTCGGCCCTCGTCGCCACTCCCGCCCTGGCGCTGCCGCCGGCGACCGTGGATGCGGTGCAGATGCCGGCCTGGCTGGAACGCAACGGGCGCACCCAGCCGCTGGCCCTGGGCATGGAGGTAAAGAGCGGCGACCGCATACGTACGGGAGAAGGCGCCCGCGCCTATCTCAAACTGGCCGAAGGCAGCACTGTCAAGCTCGGCGAGAACGCCAGCGTTGTCTTATTCAGCCGCAGTCTCAAGCCGCAAACGGCGTTCAAGGGCGCACTCGACGTTCTCGTCGGTGCCTTCCGCTTTACCACCGGTGCCTTGCGTCGCGTCAAGTCGCGCGAGGTGGCTATCCGCGTCGGCACCGCGACGGCAGGCGTACGCGGCACGGACATCTGGGGCCGCTCCAATCCTCAGGAAGACCTGATCTGCCTGATCGAGGGCAATATCGACATCCGGCATGCAGCGACGGCCGCGCCGGTTGCGATGTCGGTGCCGATGACGTTCTTCGTCGCTCCGCGCGGCGCGGCGCCCAAGCCGGTGGCAGCGGTTGATCCGGTGGAGTTTGCCAAGTGGGCGCGCGAAACGGAAATCGAACCCGGCGACGGTGCCGCCCGGCGCGACGGAAAATCGGCCGTGCTGCTCGGCCGGCACGACACTGAAGCCGGCGCGCTGGCGCAGTACGATGCCGCCCGCACCGCCGGATACGCCGTTCGCATCGTGCCGGAAGCGGCAGCCAGCGGCGGGTGGCGCTATGCAGTGAAGCTGGCGGGTTTCCGCGACGCAAGGGACGCCGCGAAGGCCGCC
>OBOI01000222.1_pt1 | contig 22864 bp, 28 predicted proteins | sample 1670151 | NCBI WGS metagenome assembly OBOI01 (sample SAMEA104232303, study PRJEB22302) | sediment metagenome | biome: forest; feature: aquifer; material: sediment | place: USA | collected 2011-08-07 | depth 0.01 m | reverse complement strand
TGCTCATTGGGGTCAGCATCGGCTTTACGGCCAAATTTATTTTTGCCGGCATACAGATGGCGGGCGAGATGCTGGGGTTTCAAATGGGATTTTCCATGGCCAGTGTCATTGATCCCACCTCGAATATTCAGTTTTCCGTTGTTACCGAGTTTCAGTATATGATGAGTTTGCTGTTGTTTTTGGGTGTCGATGCCCACCATATTATTATCAGTGCGATTTCCGAAAGTTACCAGGCACTAAGTCCGCTGAATGTTCATTATTCCGGCGCTCTCTTGCAGGTCATAATTCGCCTTTCCCAGGAGGTATTCATGATTGCCGTCAGGATAAGCGCCCCGGTCATGGCGGTGCTGCTATTTACCAATGTTGCTCTGGGGGTGGTGGCGCGAACGGTGCCGCAGCTTAATATCTTTATTGTCAGTTATCCGCTGACAATTTCCGTGGGGCTATTGTTTGTGGGCTTAACGGCGCCTGTTTTCGCTGAGCTTGTCGCGCGCTTATTTTTCGGTATGGCGGGGAAGATAGACTTGCTTATACGCATTTTGTAACGTGACGCTGCTGCCGCACAAAATATTGACGCCCGCGTCATCAAACAGATAGGCGGTTAAGCTTTATGGCGGACAACGAGCAGGGTCAGGAAAAAACAGAGCAGGCAACCGACAAGCGCCGGGAAGAATCGCGAGCGAAGGGCCAGGTCGCCAAGAGCCGGGAGATTCCCTCCGTTGCCGTCCTGTTCGCCTGTCTGATCTATTTTCACTTCAATGCCGCCGGCCTGTTGCAAAAAATAATGTCTATGATGTCCTCCACTTTCCGGTCCGCAGGCCAGGTCATCATAACCATGGATAGTGCGCCCTCACTGCTCACCGGCTATATATTCAAGGTGTTCTTCATGCTTTTCCCGCTTCTGGCGTTGATCTGCGTCGTTGCCTTAGCTGCCAATATCCTCCAGGTAGGCCTGCTTTTTTCCGCCTCGGCCCTGGAGCCCAAGCTTTCCAAGCTTAACCCGTTGAGCGGCTTGAAAAATCTCCTATCCCTGAAATCAGCAGTGGAGTTAGTAAAAAACATCATCAAGATGAGCATTATCGGATTTGTCTCCTACCAGGTAATCGGGGATGAAATCAAAAACTGCCTGACGCTGGCAGAGCAGAGCGTCTGGGGTATATTGATTTACATGGGTAAAATATCCTTCAGGATTTTAGTCACCACCTGCTGGGTTTTGGTTCTTTTGGCCCTCCTTGATTACCTGTACCAGCGCTGGGAATACGAGAAGGGTTTGCGCATGTCCCGTCAGGAAATTAAGGAAGAATTCAAGAATACGGATGGCAATCCGACCATTAAGGCCAGAATCAGGCGTCTCCAGAGGGAGATGGGCCGCAAGCGGATGATGGCAGCCGTTCCCACCGCCGACGTGATTATAACCAATCCGACGCACCTGGCGGTGGCTCTCAAGTATGAACAGGGGAAACAAAGCGCGCCCTGTGTCGTGGCCAAAGGCGCCGATCTGGTTGCCGAGAAAATCAGGGAGGTGGCCAGGGCAAGCAATGTGCCTATCGTTGAAGACAAGCCATTGGCACAAGTATTGTATAAGATGGTAAAGGTCGAAGATTCAATCCCCGCAAATCTTTACCGTTCCGTAGCTGAGGTGCTGGCTTATGTTTACCGTTTGCGTCAAAAATAAAGGAGATAAAGATTAGGATGGCGGAAGCAGCAGTGATGGACGGTAATCCCACCATGTATAAGGCAGGCGCCAGCAGCGCTGTGGTGCCGATGGCCGTGATAGGCATTCTTTTTGTCATGATTGTACCGTTGCCGACGGTTTTGCTGGATATTTTGTTGTCTGTCAGCCTGACCATTTCCATTGTCATTCTCCTTATGTCCATGTATGTGCTGAAACCACTGCATTTTTCCGCTTTCCCATCCGTGCTGCTCATCGTTACCTTGCTGCGTTTATCTCTGAATGTGGCCTCCACCCGTCTCATCCTGCTCCATGGCAACGAGGGCACGGAAGCGGCCGGCCAGGTTATCAAAGCCTTCGGAACCTTTGTTGTGGGCGGCAATTATGTCGTTGGGTTCATCGTGTTTACGGTGCTGGTATTAATAAATTTTGTTGTCATAACGAAAGGCGCCACCAGGATTGCCGAAGTAGCCGCCAGATTTACCCTTGACGCCATGCCGGGCAAGCAAATGAGCATTGATGCCGATTTGAATGCCGGGCTGATTTCCGATACCGACGCGCGCCGACGCCGGGCGGAAGTGGAAAAGGAGGCGAATTTTTATGGCGCCATGGACGGGGCCAGCAAATTTGTGCGCGGCGATGCCATCGCCGGCATCATTATCACACTGGTAAATGTCATCGGCGGTTTGATTGTGGGAGTCATGCAGCAAGATATGCCTGTGATCGAAGCGGCGCGCAATTATACCTTGTTGGCGGTTGGAGACGGCCTGGTCACCCAGGTACCGGCTCTCATCGTTTCCACGGCGGCCGGCATGCTGGTGACGAGAACGGCGGCGGCCACCGAACTGGGTGTGGAGATAAGGGATCAGCTTTTTGTTCAGCCGAAGGCCATTGCCCTGGCGGCGGGGATGATCTTCATTTTTGCTCTGATCCCCGGCATGCCGAAGTTTTCCTTTATCCTCGTTTCTTCCTGTATCGGCCTCTTCGCTTATCATCTGACGGTCAAGGCGGCAAAGGGAGGGGAATTCGAAGAAACATTGCCGGCGTCGCCTGTCGAAGAAGTTCAGGAAGGCGTGATGCCTTTGGATCTAATGGGGCTTGAGGTAGGCTATGGATTGATACATCTCGTTGACGCCTCCCAGAGCGGCGAATTGCTGCAAAGGATTAAGGCGCTGAGGAAACAAACAGCCTTGGAGATGGGCATTATCGTGCCTTCCATCCATATCAGGGATAATATGCAATTGAGGCCTAATGAATACTCGGTGCTGATGAAAGGCGTGGAAATCGCCAGGGGAGAGTTGATGCCCGGCCATTGTCTGGCAATCACTGCCGATGAGTTTGGGCTGAAAGTACCGGGAATAGCAACAAAAGAGCCGGCCTTCGGCTTGCCGGCGGTATGGGTGCCGGAGGTGGATAAGGAAAGCCTACAGGCCAAGGGTGTCGTTGTCGTGGATACGGCCACGGTTATCACCACCCACCTAACAGAGATCGTAAAATCTCATGCCGATGAATTGCTGGGTCGGCAGGAAGTGCAGCACCTGCTGGAAAACCTCTCCAGGGCCTATCCGAAGGTTGTGGAAGAAATTGTCCCCAAGACCGTTCCCCTGGGTACCTTGCAGAAGGTTTTGCAGAAGCTGCTGCGGGAAAGGATATCCATCCGGGACTTGCTGGCAATATTGGAAACTCTGGCTGATTATTATCCGCTGACCAAGAATGTCGACGTCCTGACGGGCTACGTCCGGCAATCTCAGGCCCGGTTGATTACCAAACAGTACCAGGATCAAGAGGGTAATATTACGGTCATGATGGTTTCCCCGGATATTGAAGACAAGATTTCAAGCGCCGTCCAGCACACAGAATATGAATCATTTGTTTCCCCGGACCCGAATATCGTGAAAACTTTAGTGACTAATTTACAGAAAATCGTCACTAACTTTACGACGAAAGGTCTCCAACCAATTCTGCTTTGCTCTCCCAATGCGAGAATGTCATTGCGTAAGACGCTGGAAAAATATTTACCCTCCCTGGTAGTTCTTTCTCACAATGAGATAGTGCGCGACGCCAACATCAAGTCGCTGGGCATGGTGGAGCTGTAAGATGCAGGTTAAAAGGTATGAAGCAGCCAACATGAAGGAAGCACTTGCCAAGATTAAAAAAGATCTGGGGCCGGAGGCGATCGTTATTTCCACGAAGCGTTTGCCGGGTGAGAAAAAGCTGATTGAAATCATGGCGGCCCGCGATGAAGGTTCGGAGCCCCGTGGAGAAGCAAGGGGAGAGGGAACAGGCGACCGGGAAAAGTCTTTATCTTTTGAGAATCAGGAGCTCATCTCTTACTTTAGAAAGGAAATGGAAGGACTAAAGGCACTGGTCCAAGGCATCCAGAAAGAGAATCTGTCGGAAGAATTTGCGGATTTAAAGGACAGCTTGCAGGATTTTTTTGATATCATCGGCTTGCGTGGTCAAAGTGAAGAAAAAACTATCCTTTCTCGTATCTACAATTACCTTGTCGGTCGGGGAGTATCGAAGGCGCGGGCTTGCAAACTGCTGGAGGCAATAAAACAGGAGATTCCCGCGCAAGAAATTCCAGACTACGAAAGCGGTTTGAGAATTGCGGAGCGTCTTATTCGGGTTACCTTGAGCCACAACAAGGAGGGGAAGGGAAAAAAGGTAAAGATTTTTCTCGGCCCGACGGGCGTGGGTAAAACAACTACCCTGGCAAAGCTTGCTGCCCGCTACGCCCTGGAGCAAAAGCTGACGGTGGGGCTGATCACCATGGATACTTATCGCATTGCAGCGGTGGAACAATTAAATGTTTACGCTCGGATAATGGGGTTGCCGCTGGAGGTGGCTTCTGAACAAGAGACTTTTCGACAGGCACTGCAAAAATTTGACGATAGGGATGTGATTCTGGTGGATACTCCTGGCAAGAGCCGTACCGACAAGAATTATTTTACCATCCTGCAAGATTTGGTGACCGGCAATCGGGAGGTGGAAACAAACCTGCTCCTTTCCCTTACGTCAAGCCGGGAAAATATGATGGAAGTGGTTAGAAGGTACGGCAGGTTGGACTGTGACCAAATTATATTTACAAAAGTGGATGAATGTACCGGCTGTGGTTTCCTTTACGACGTGATTGCACAAGCCGGTAGGCCCGTATCCTTTGTCACGACAGGACAGAATGTGCCCCATGACATTGAACTGGCCAATCCGTCCAGACTTGCAGAGTTGATCATGTGGAATTAGTAAGAGGTTCTCGAAAAAGTACCAATAAGTGCCCTCCAGTCAGGGGAGGGGGAACATATCCGGAAAGAGGTATGATGGTGGATCAGGCGTTGATGCTACGGGAAATGAAAAGCGGGCGTAAGGAAGAACCTTGCCCGGCGACGGTCGCGCGGCCGCAGAAGCAGGTCAGGGTAATTGCCGTTAGCAGTGGCAAAGGAGGCGTTGGTAAAACGAATATCGCGGTTAATTTAGCATATTATCTTTCCAATATGAAACAACGGGTGCTGATCCTTGATGCCGATACGGGGCTGGCCAATGTTGACCTAATCCTGGGGCTTACGCCTCGGTATAATTTATACCATGTTCTGAAAGGTGAAAAAAGCATTGCCGAGACCATAATTCATGGACCTGGCGGCGTCATGGTGTTGCCTGCCTCGTCGGGCATTCTGGAAATGGCGGAACTGTCGCGAGGTCAGAAACTGACGTTACTCGATGAATTACGCTATCTGAGCGAGGGGTTGGATTTCCTTCTCATTGATACGGCGGCCGGAATTGCCGGGAATGTAATGTTTTTTAATGCGGCGGCCAAAGAAATAATCATCGTTGTCTCCTCAGAACCCGCATCCCTTACGGATGCCTACGCTTTAATTAAAGTTCTTTACCAACGGCATGCCAAAAAACGATTCCGGTTGCTGGTGAATATGGTGAGGTCAGCTACTGAGGCAAAAGAGGTTTACAAAAGGCTGAGCCAGGCGACAGATCACTTTCTCAATCTAACGATTGAATATCTGGGCGATGTCCTTTACGATGAAAAATTGCCAAACGCTGTGAAACAGCAAAAAGCAATCGGGGTGCTATATCCCCAGGCGTCGGCCAGTAGGTGCCTCAAGACAATAGCGGAAAAAATTTGTCAGGAGAAACCTGAAAACGATGGAGCAGGCAGTATTGAATTCTTCTGGGAGGATATTGCCGATATAAAAAATGGATAAAAAAACCCGCGACGCCCTGATAATTAAATACGCTCCCCTGGTCAAAAACATCGTTTTGCGGATGGCGGCAAAACTGCCTATAGATGTGGCCGACAAAGAAGATCTCATTAATGTGGGGATCATCGGTTTGATATCAGCGCTGGAAAAATATGACGCCCAGAGGAATGTCCAATTTGAGACCTACGCCCACTTCCGGATCAGGGGTGCCGTCCTGGATGAATTGAGGCAGCGAGATTGGGTGCCAAGATCTACACGTAATAAAGATAACCACTTGGAAAATGCCTTTGCCAAGCTGCAGAAAAAACTGGGGAGAGCGCCGAATGAAACGGAGATAGCCGAACAACTGGAACTCACGCTGAGCGAATATTTTTCGCTCCTAAATGAGGTAAAGAAGATATCCATTATCAGTCAGGAAGACTTGCCCCCCGATTATTTAGAGAAATACAGGGGCGAAGAAGTAATGGACGCTATTGATCACGGCAATCCTCTTCAGTACATAACCAGCAAGGAGTTGATCAAGGGGTTGAAGAATGCCATTGCGACTTTGCCGGAAAAAGAAAAAGTCGTGCTATCGCTGTATTATTATGAAGAATTAACAATGAAGGAGATCGGCAAGGTTTTGGATCTTACGGAATCAAGGGTCTGTCAGATTCATGCTCAGGCCACCTTGCGTTTGCGAGCGGCAGTCAAGGACTATCGTTAGTAAGTTGGAAATTATGGTAAAAAAAGTAACTTTAGATACCATGGAAATCGAGGAGCTGGAGATTCCGTTACCGGCGCGAACACTGCCCGCCGAGGGGGAAGACGGCAAAATACCCGGAAGGTGGTCGACCTCTAAATGGTTGTGGATTGCTGCGCTTGTCCTGGTCATGCTCATTGCTGCCGGGGGAGTTTCCTATTGGTGGAAAGGGGCGCCTAAGACCGCTCTACGCCTGCCGGGAAACGAAGCGCTCCTGGCTACTTCTTCTCTCCAGCGGAAACCATTGACCGCCGAAGTAAACGATTTTGTTATAACCATCAATGATGACAGAGGTAAATGTCTGGTTATGACTTGCGACCTGACCTTTGAATTGAGCCCCGGTCAGGACGTTATCCTTCAACAGAACATAGCCGAAGTCAGGAAGATCATCTACGATACACTGAAAAGGAAGAGCATTGTTTTCCCATTGGAGCCGAGAATCAAGAGCGTGCTAAAGGAAGAAATAAATAAGTCAGTAAGCGGATTTTTGGGAGGAGATGGGATCAAAAACATTTACTTTACCAAATTTGTCGTAATATAAAACTAACTAAACAAGGGATGCCTTTAATGGATAAGTTGGAAATCTATCAGGAACTGGAAAGGGAATTCGTTGCAACTTTTATGGGGGAACTAATGCCGGGAGTGCTGCATAACTTTGCCAACCCGTTGAACGGTATTATGGGGCGTGCCAAATTACTGCAACGGCGGCTCGAGGACAGCATCAAGAGAATGGAAACGCGTTTCCCCGACTTCGCCCAGGATTTTGGCGCCGAGAAAATTATCAGGGGTATAAATATCATCTCAGACGAATCAGACAGATTTTTTAATTTATTCCGCGATGTGGCCGATAAGCTGTCAGTCCTTGCTTGCCGGGAGCCGGCGAGCATTGATTTATCCCAGTTGCTGGCGGCGGAAATGCGGTTTGCCGATTTTTATCTGGATTTCAAACACGATATTCAAAAAGATCTCCAACTTGATCATAATTTACCCCTATTCCAGGGAATACCCGCCGATTTTTCCCTTGCCATTGGCATGCTTCTTATCTCTGCCAAAGAAAGGTTGAAGAATTCGCCCCTCAAGGAAATTTCCATAATAACTGGCAGTGATGACAGCAATATCCTGCTCACCATGGAAGATAGCGGAGAAGATATATCTGAAACATGTCAGGGGGTAATTGGACGAAAAGAGGCAGAGTCAGATTTTGCCGCTCTCCCCCAAATCGATTGCGGCATTTGCGGCGCCCTTTCCCTGCTAAACCATTCCGGTATCATGGTCCGGATTAGCCAGGCCAAAGGCCGTAATAAAATCTCGCTTGGCATACCCTATCGTTAGCAGGTTAGTATTTGCCTCCTGAAAGAAGACAGGCACATTAATACGCTAATACTAAAGATATTAGCTAATAGTGACGATTGTACGGTTAAGGGGGTGGCGATATGTTAAGGGCCGTTGATATGCAGCAGATCGTTACGCAGCTGGAGCAGGCAGAAAAGGTTCACCGGGTGGAACAACGCCATCCTGAGATGCAGCAGCGCTATTTGGAATTGCAGGCAAAAGAAGAACAGCGGTTGCGGCAAAAAAAGGTTCCCGATGCGGAGGAAGCGCGCAAAACATCGATCAAAGATAAAAGGGAACGGGAGGAACGGGAAAGAAGAGCCGGCGCCGACCGCCGGGCAAGCGTGCGCCAGGCGATCAAGGGAGAAGAAGAGCAGGATGCGCCCCAGCAGGTGGGGCACATCAATATAAAGGTCTGATATGGGTATGCAAGCGCTCATGATTTTCCAAATTATCGCTGACATTGTTTTATGTATTGCTATTTTGTTTCTGCTGATGCGTATCGGACGTAATATTGGCCAGGCCAAGCCGCCGGTGTTAGACGGTACATCTCTCGCAGAGTTAGGGAGATTAATACAGGAATCGCGTGCCGAAGCAGAGCATTTTTCCCGGATCATGGATGAAAGCTGTGCGAAATTAAAAAACTTGGCGGCTCATCTGGAAACGCAGGAAGCAAAGTTGGCTGAACACCGGCAGGAGGTTAATCGGCAACTGGAGCAGAGCCGCCTTCCTGACAGAGTGCATGACAGCAATAAATACACGAAGGTTACTGCGTTGCTAAAGACAGGTCTAACGGTAAAAGAGGTGGTACAGCAAACCGGTTTAACGGAAGGGGAGATTTCCCTGATTTTCGAGTTGGAAAAGAAAAAAATAGGACCATAAATGCCCGCCATTTCTTCTGCCACAATTCCCTTACCCTCCCCGAAAGGCCTTGCCCCGGTCGTCAGAGCAAAAGATGCCACGGCTGTTTTGCCTGTTGCCGTTGGTGAAGTTCTGGAGGCCAGGGTAGGGGAAAAAGCCGGGCCATCAAATAATATATATAATAGCTATTTGAAGATTTTCCGCAGCAACCCGGAAGCCTTGATAGAAATTTTTCAAAAGGGACCGGAGGTATTTAATAAACAGTCACTCAACCGGTCATTTCCGGAAGCGATTAGGAATGTCCTGGGAAATGTGAACAAAATTATTGACGGCTTGCTCTGTTCCCCGAAATCTTTGACAAATACCCTTTTTTTAAAAGATTATGCCGCCAAACTTGGGTTAAGTCTGGAAGGCAATTGGTTGGATTTTCTCCGGCAAAGTGGGGATAACCCGCGTCCGGCAGAAAGTTTGAAAAGTGCTTTACTGAAATTAACCAGTGAATTAAAGCTGTTATTGGAGACAAATAGTTCCCTGGTTCCGGAGGAATTGCAGAAGTCAATACAGTTGGCTAAGTTTGCCGAGATGTCGCTGCGGGCGATTGAAACGCAGCAGGTGGTAAATATTTCCTCTCAGGAAAATGACAACAAATACCTGTTACAGATACCATTGCTGTTTCCGGGAGGGGTCAGGACCGGCGAGATATTCATTGATCTGGAAAAAAACGTTACCGGAGGGGCGGGGAAAAATAAAAAGCTTCATGTTGTTATGTTTCTCAGTATGGATAAGTTGGGCGATATGATGGTTGACGCCTCCCTGAACGACGAGAAAATTACCTGTGTTTTTAAATTCACCGATCCTGAAGCCCAGGGATTCTTCGCCCCCTTTTTGCCGGGGTTGAGTGATGCGTTGCGTCAGATAGGTTATGGCTGCGATTCACTGACCTCCAAGGTGACGGAAGACTTGATGGAGATTCGACAGGATTGCCACAGGGAGATGTTTAACGAGCAGGACGCGGTCAACCTGTTTGCCTGACGAGGGGAGGGGAAACTATGCCTGAAAAGAAAAAAACGCTCCTTGCGGCAGCATTGAAATACGACAGAAAAAAAGATGCGGCGCCCCGGGTAACGGCCCAAGGACGGGGCATCCTTGCGGAAAAAATCATTGAATTGGCCAGAAAAAATGATGTGCCGCTCAAAAGCGATCCCGCCTTGGTGCAGATATTAAGCAAGCTGGATATTGATGAGCAAATCCCCATGGAAATCTACAAGGCGGTGGCTGAGATATTGGCCTTTGTCTATTCTGTTAATGAAAAACGTCGCGAAAATCAGCCTGGATAAAATGATATTCCTTCCCACCGGCAATTTTTAAATTGCTAGGCAATATTTGCCTCACAGCCGGTGCGGAAACCGTACCGGCTGTGAGGCAAAGTTTTTTGTAACAACCGCTATTTATTGGCCATCGCTTATGTTTTCCCTCCTTTGCCGCGGTCCGGTTTATGTCGGCAGCAGTTGGCATGTGGGTTGCAAGCTGTTCGTAACTTGCTAACTGATAATTGAGGAATGATCCCATGTCTTACGGAATCGGTGACCTAGCGAAAGTAGCTGCCAACGCCATGTTGCAACTTGATGTGGTTTCCCATAACCTTGCCAATCTTTCCACGCCGGGCTTCAAGGTGGAGCATTTATACCCTGGGGATAAAACCGCAGACAATAAAGGCGACAGCGGGGGGGGGGTATTCATAATGGTCGATCACAGCCCGGGATTGTTGCAGAAAACGGATAATACGCTCGATGTCGCCATTCAGGGCGGTGGCTTCTTTGTAATAGAGAACAAGGCGGGGGTTGCCTACACCAGGAAGGGTAATTTTAGTATAAGCAAGAACGTACTGGTTACACAATCGGGAGATAATGTGCTCGGAGAAGCCGGCCCCATCAGGATCAATGGCAAGCATGTGACGATTGAGAGCAACGGGACAGTTCTGGTGGACGGTACGGAGGCGGGAAAATTGCGGGTGGTCAGTTTTGACAACCGGCAAAACCTCCTCAGACGCGGAGATGGGCTATTTACGGATCCCGGTACTGCAGGTAACAAAAAGGAGGCAGCGCCCGATTTAATCAACCGCCATCTGGAATTGGCGAATGTTAATGCCATTAAGGAAATGGCAGACATGATAGACATCCAGCGCTCTTTTGAGTCCTATCAGAAAGTGATGCAAACAATCCAGGACATGGATAAACTTTCCATCAGCCGCGTCGGCAGATTGGCGTAGCCGGTGAAACATCGCAAGGAGGTTGGGAGATGATCAGATCTTTATATACGGCTGCCACAGGAATGGTGGCGCAACAATTGGAGCAGGATGTAATATCAAACAATTTAGCCAATGTTAATACGGTGGGATACAAGAAATCACGAGCGGATTTTCAGGATCTCATGTACCAACTTATCGCCAAATCCGGCGCTCAGACATCGGCAGGCGATCAGTTGCCTGTTGGCATAGAGGTGGGGTTGGGTGTGAAGCCCATGGCAACGGAGAAGATATTCAGCCAGGGTGATTATCAGGCGACAGGGAACAAATTTGATTTTGCTATCGAAGGCGACGGCTTTTTACAGGTGGACAATGCTGGGCGGACTGCTTACACACGGGCGGGGAATCTAAAGCTGGACAAGGATGGGAACCTGTGTACCGCGGAAGGACTGAAAATAATTCCCGCCGTGACGATTCCGCAGGGCGCGGTAGTTTTTACTGTGGACAACGGCGGCACCTGGACTGCTTCCGATAACACCGGCGCGTCAATGGGTACGGGACGCATAGAGCTGGCTAATTTTGCCAATCCGGCCGGTCTGAGCAGTCTGGGCAGGAATCTCTACGACAAGACAGACGCCTCGGGTGAGCCGGTTACGGGCAACCCGGGAGAGAACGGCTTGGGCACCCTCTCGCAAAATTATCTGGAAATGGCCAACGTCAGCGTGATTGACGAGATGGTAAAGATGATCGTTGGTCAGCGGGCCTATGAGATAAATTCCAAGTCAGTGCAAACCGCCGACAATATGCTGGGAATAATTAACAATCTGAAACGTTGATATGTTTAAAGCAATGATAATTATGGGTGAAGACCATGGATAATGTTTCAGGTAAAAGAATCGCTCTGTCTCTGCTGACATTAATGGTCATCGCGGCATGCTTTCCACATAGGGCAGCGGCCGCCATCATCACGGAGGCGAAAATTAAAACGGCCATTGTCAATTATGTCGAGAGTAACATGCAACGGCCGCAAGGCACTTTCCGCGTGGAATGCAAAACAAAATTAAGCGATGTTGTCATTCCTGGAGAAGATATTACTCTGGAGATAACCGCCCGTCCGGATCAAGATTTTGTCGGCGACACCGCCTTCAGAGTCAAGTATTATTCCGGGGCGAAGCTCGTCAAGGAGACAAGCCTGCGGGTCGGAATGGAAGCATTGAGAGAGGTGGTCGTCAGCACGAAGACCTTGAAAAAAGACAAGGTCATTACCGCCGAAGACGTGCGCGTCATAAAAAAATGGGTCAGACGTTTGCCTGATAAAATGGCAACCGTCCCCGACGAGGTCATTGGCAAGGCGTTGATGGTGAATATCAGGCAAAATAATGAAATCGCCAGAAATATTATTAAAGAACCGCGCTTGGTTAAGGCCGGGAGCGCGGTCCGGATCATGCTTGATAACGGCAATTTCAGTATAGGAACAATGGGCATATCACAAGAAAACGGCGTCGCCGAGGCGCTGATCAGGGTAAAAAATGCATCATCCCAAAAAATTATTTATGCCAGGGTGGTTGGTGAGTCTCTGGTGAAGGTCGAATTTTAGTGGGTTCGGGGATAGCACTGTGAGGCGTCTATGAAGAACAATGTGATGAGAGCTGCTATGTGGCTTTTCTGCGGCTTGTCTGCCCTGTGTCTTTTATTTATCGGGGGTTGCGCCTCAAGGGTGGATCGGATAAAAAGTCAACCGCCTGACTTGGCTCCCCTTCCCGCTGTTGGGGCGCCCGCGCCCGGTTCCCTTTGGCCAGGCGAGAATGCCAGAAATATGCTTTTTCTGGATAGCAAGGCCCGGCAAATAAACGACATTGTCACGATCGTGGTGAGCGAGACAACCGTCGGCAACACACAGGCCAGCACAAATACGAGCCGGGACGCCACCACGGCCGCCGGTATCGGCGCCATGCTCGGGCTCGAAAAAACCATTGAGGAACGTAATAAAAAGCTGCAGGGCAATATCAAAATCGGGGGAACATCTTCCAATTCATTAAAGGGCGCCGGCGATACCAGCAGGACAACGGCATTGTCGGCCCGCTTGACGGCCCGGGTTTTAAAGGTACTGGAAAACGGCAATCTTTTCATTGAAGGCCGTCGCCAGCTGACGATGAATGGAGAGGAACAGTATGTCATTATTAGCGGCACTATCAGGCCGGAAGACATCAGCAGCGACAATGTTATCGCTTCCCAGTATATTGCCGATGCCAAGATTTATTATGCCGGCGCCGGCGTCATCAATGACAAGATGCGACCGGGCTGGCTAACCCGCGTCGTGGATGTGGTCTGGCCATTTTAGCAAGCTAGAGATTGTTTTCCGGTGAAAAGCAATTCACACTTCTCCCACCGGGAGGGAATTATTCCGTTTTTCGGGTTTATGATAACGAAGGAGCGCTGAAAAATGAAGGTGAGAAGATTATCAATATACAGCCTGCTGGCGATGGCCGGCCTTTTACTGGCCGCTTCCTCATATGGGGCGCGGGTCAAAGACATTGCCAGCATCAGCGGCATCAGGGATAACCAGCTCATGGGTTACGGCTTGGTGGTAGGCCTGGCGGGCACCGGTGATGACATGAAAAACGGATTCACCCGGGATACGTTGGCTAACATGTTGACACGGCAAGGGTTAACGATGCCAAGCGATAAAACACTGAAGGCGGTGAATACGGCCGCAGTCATGGTGACGGCCACCTTACCGCCCTTTGCCAAGCAGGGGTCTAAGCTTGATATCGCCGTTTCTTCCATTGGCAGCGCCAAGAGCTTGGGTGGCGGCATATTGCTCATGACTCCCCTGCGTGGCGCCGACGGTGCAGTTTATGCCGTGGCGCAAGGTGCAGTCACGTTGGGAGGATATACAACCAGCGGCGGTGGCAGCGGAGCCGTCAAAAATCATCCGGCCGTTGGCAGGATTGCCAACGGCGCCTTGGTGGAAAAGGAAATCAGGCATGAACTTGACAGCAGCAAAACTTTAACGGTCAATCTTTTCCAACCCGATTTTACCACCTCTTCCCGATTGGCGGCGGCCATCAACAACTTCACCGGGCAATCGTCAGCGCGGCCGCTGGATTCATCTTCCGTATCTGTAGCATTGCCTGCGGACCCACGAGGAAATATATCCGAATTTATTTCCCTTATTGAAGGCCTGGATGTGCCGGTTGACTCTCAGGCTGTGGTGGTGATGAATGAAAATACCGGTACGGTGGTTATGGGAGAGAATGTCCGCATATCAACCATCGCCGTTGCCCATGGCAATCTCAGTATTCAGATCAGTGAAGCGCCAAGCGTCTCGCAACCGCAGCCCTTTGCTCCCCGCCCTACCACCGGGAGCGCTCCTGCCACCGCAAATGAAGGGAGCGTTATTGTTGCTTCCGGCGGCCAAACTGTTGTCACAACAAACAGAACCGCCACTGTTGAGGAGGGCAAAGAGCAATTGGTGGTACTACCCAAAGGCGTTACTATCCAAGAGGTCGTAAAAGCTCTGAATGCTGTGGGCGTTACCCCTCGTGATCTGATTACTATTATGCAGACGATCAAAGCGGCGGGCGCTCTGCAGGCCGAATTGCGTATTATTTAGACTATCGCCGGGTGAAAGGAAGAGACAGCAGATGGGCGACAGCCGCATCAATTTACCCCCCGTTTTTTCTCCTGCAGGCGGGTTGAAAGACGATGTTTCGGTCAACAGCGAAGAAAACGCGAGGCAGGAAAAGAAACTGCGCAAAGCCTGCGCCGATTTTGAGTCCATATTTCTCTATCAAATTTTCAAGAGCATGCGCAGTACCGTTCCCCAGAGTGAACTGGCCAATAAGATGACCGGCAAGGATACCTATGAAATGATGATGGACCAGAAGATTTCGGAAGAACTGGCAAAAAAAGGGGGAATGGGTTTGCAGGGAGTACTTTTTCAGCAGTTGCATAAGAGCAAGTAAAGTACGGCCATAAAAATAGCTAAAGTTTATCCTTCCGCATACCGATAATAATCGTAACTTGGCAAGTTAGTAATTGCTTTCCTCTGGGAAAACAATTACGTTAACGCGCCTATCTTGTTTATCAGGGTCATAACGAAAGGAAGGAGCATTATGAAAATAAGTAATTTGAACGATTCGGCAACACAGATGATCCAGTCGTACCACCGGGGTGATAACCTGAACCAGCCCGTGGATAAGAAGACAGATTCGGTAACGGCAGCAACGGAGAAAGTCGATATTTCCTCGCTGGCTAAAGACATTAATCTGGCCAAAACAGTTATTGAAAAACTGCCGGATATCAGGGAAGCCAAGGTTCAGGAATTGAAGACCCAGATAGAACAGGGAAGCTATAAAATCAACAGCGACCAAATTGCCGGAAAGATGGTGCGCGAATCCTTGCTTGATATCTTCGGTTAATTGCTTTAATCACGTTTACCGTCTTATCATCACGCCCGCGGCAATGAGCTATATCGCCCTCGATGCACTATGATGAAGTTGCCCCTGAGGGCGCGATTACTGCTGTGGCAGGAAAAAAATTCCTCCTGCCCAGACAAGTTTTCCTACCACCCTGCAGATCGATGCCTTTAACCCCTTTTAAAAATGCCCCAACTTTGTAGTTCCCGCGAAAGCGGGAAACCGGAAGACCATGAGGTGGCTGGATTTCCCGCCCACGTGGGAATGATACCTCAGAGAATATGCGTGGTGGAGAAATGCAACGTCCTCCAGCGCTTGGGTGGCATGATGCTTGCTGTGATTTAGTCAGAAAGGGGAATTAGCTATGTTGGATCTTATTACCGAACCCGTGCGGCCAACCAACGAGGCCGATTTTGAAAGTCTCCTGGATTCCCTGCTGGCTGTGCTGAGGCAAGACGTGGAAATCTTTGGGGAATTGCAGGCAAATATTAATGAGAAGAGAGATGTGCTGAGAAGGCCTTCTCTGGAGCTTCTGACGGAAAGCAATAGTAAAACGGAAACCTGTGTCTTAAAGGCCAGGATGCTGGAAGAAGCGCGGGCCAATATCGTCAAAAAGATTGCCAAAAGCCTCGATAGGCAAGAAAAAGATATCACCCTGACATTCCTTGCTTCTTATGTAGATGGGCAGCGAAAAAACGAGTTGAAGGCGCAGCAAAAGGTCTTAAGCAGTCTCATGGGCTCGATAAACGAAATTAATGAAAAGAATAAGGTACTCCTTGATTACTCGGTCTCATATGTAAAAAGTACGATGGATTTTGTTAATAATCTGCTTTCCACCGGCGCCGATTATGTAAATACGGGTCAACTCAAGGCAAGCGCCAGGAACGGCAGGATACTTTGCAAGGAAGGATAGGAAAATGTCACTAAATGGTCTCTTGAACACTTCTTATAACAGCTTGCAGGGTTTTCAATTCGCTATTGATCTGACGGGCGCCAATATCGCCAACGTCAATACACCCGGCTATTCACGCCAAAGGACTGTTTTCCAATCTGAAGGAACGGTTGATGTGGCTTCGGTGCAGGCGCAGGTCGGCGTTCAGGTATCCGGCGTAGAGAGAATTTATGATGCCTATCTGAGCAACCAGGTAGTTAATCAGTCCCAGATGGTGGGATACAGCCAGGCAAAGAGCGACGTATTGGATCGGGTCGAAGGAATATTTGCGGAAAATGGGGGGGCGGCCAGCGATATGATGAACAGGTTCTGGAACGCCTGGAGCGGGTTGGCAACTAATCCCCACGGGCAGTTAGAGAGAGAAAATATCCTGGCCGCCGCCCAGGACATGACTGCCAAATTTCGTGGTTTAGACAGTGCCCTGACCAGACTGGTAGAGGATACGGGTGACAATATTAACAACACCGTTGCCCAGGTTAACGACTATCTTATGCAAATTGCCAATTTAAATAAAACTATCGTTGCCAATGGTGCGCAGGATAACGGCAACAGTAATGTCTTGAAAGACAGCCGCTCCGAACTATTAAAGCAGTTAAGCGGCCTGGTGGATATGAATTATGTCGAAGACCGCAATGGCGCCGTCAATGTATTCCTTGCCAATGGCAAGCCTTTAATTTCAGGGACTAATATTTATTCGCTGGATGTAACTCATCCCAATGGTTTGATTGCCGTGGTTTATCTGAACGATCAGAACGACAACCTGAATCAGGCGCTTTCGCAGGGTAGCAAAGGAAAGATGGCCGCCTTGCTGGAAACAGTGAACACGATTGTTCCCGACTATAAGGAAAAACTGAATGCCTTGGCTGCCGCCATTATCGCCGAGGTTAATAACCGGCATCAGGCAGGTTACGACAACGATGGCAACAGGGGCGCTGATTTTTTTACGTCGGCGGCGGAGGCTAGAAATTTTCAAGTCAGTGCCGTCGTCAGCTCCGACGTGAATAAAATTGCCGCGTCGGCTTCGGTAAACGGTGATGGCGACAATGCTCTAGCTCTCGGTGCAATTAAAGACAAAGCCGTCATGGGCGGAGGGACGACGTCGATCAATGATAGTTACGCCTCCCTGATCGGCAGGATCGGGCGGGATGTAGTGTATGCCAAAAGCAGCTTGGAACACCAAACCTCCATTATGGATCAGTTGTCCAATAGACGGGAAGCGACTTCCGGAGTGTCCCTGGATGAGGAGATGATGAATTTGATAAAGTATCAAATGGCATATAACGCTTCGGGGAAACTGGTCACTACGGCCAACCAGATGATGGATACTTTAATGGGGTTAGTCAAGTAGGATAGGAGTTAATTATGGTAATGCGAATCACGGAAAACATGAAGTTCAATACCTCTCTTGCTTCCATGGCCAATGTGCAGAGCCAATACAACAGCGTCATGGAACAGATGGCAAGCCTGAAAAGGATCAACCGTATTTCCGATGACCCGTTGGGCATGATCCAACTGCTGGACTATCGGCAGGGGCAGGCTTCCATTGAGCAGTATCAGAAGAATATTGACAATAGCAGTGCATGGCTTAGCATGACGGAGACGAAACTAACCAGCGCGGGAGACCTATTATCCAAGGCGAGGGAATTGGCAGTAGGACAGGGAACGGCTACGGCCACGGCGGAAACACGTCGCATCGTAGCGGATAACGTCAAGCAGTTGAAAGAAGAAATGCTTTCTCTGGCCAATTCCACCTATGGCAACAGATACCTATTTGCGGGCTCCCAGATGGCAGCCGCCCCTTTCTCCACCGCATCCCAGCCGGCCAGTCTAGATGCTCCCGCCGCGGCGGCATCAAACAGCTTCGATGGAACCGTAACGGCCGGCGGAGCCTATACCGCCGATACGAATAAGACATATATGGTTAAGATAGTGACGGGAGGTCCTCTGACCACTACGACTTACCAGATTTCTGCCGACGGCGGCAAGACTTGGGGCAGTGAAAGTAACCCGGCGGACCTGGCTACGGGGACCATTACCCTGGGAGACGGCATTGCTCTGACCTTCGCGGGCGGCGCCAGTGATTTGGCGATAGGGGACCTATTTAGGATTGACGCTCACGCGCCGGGCTATTATCAAGGAAACGGCGCCGATCTGACGACTGATATCGGCCGGGGGGCGATCATCAGTTATAATATTAATGGAACAGCGGCATTTGGCGGCGGGAATGGCATGGTAGATGTATTCAAGGTTTTGGACGATCTGAAAGCGGCGCTCACAACTAATGACCAGGCGGGCATTTTAGCTCAGCTTGACAATCTGAAAGCGGCGAATGATCAGATCAGTTTTGCCGCATCCAAGGTAGGCGCCACGATGAATAGAATGGATATTGCCAAAGGCAATCTGCAGGATTTAAGTATGCAGTTGACGGACCTGACATCGAAAACAGAGGGTGCAGATGTGGCGTCGCTGGCGACCAAGATGGCCATGCAACAACTTGCCCTCCAGGCTTCCTATGCGACAGCATCAAAAATCGGCAGCAATACGATCCTGGATTTTATAAGATAATACGGAATCCCGGTTGTGCGGATTGTACAGCTTGAGAGTGATACACAAATAGGGGGGGTAATGCTGATCCTGACACGGAAGTTGGGTGAATCGATCGTGATCGGTGATGATATCAAGATCACGATTCTGGGAATTAAAGGCAAGCAGATAAGGATCGGAGTTGAGGCCTCAACCGGTATGACCGTACACCGGGAAGAGGTTTACAGACTCATCCAGGAGCAGAATCAACAAGCGGCAAAATCTGTCGAGGTGCCGGGGGAGCAGCTTTCCGCTATCTGGGATAAATTGAGAAACCGGCCCTTGCCCTAATAGTTGTGAAGAAAAGGGGAAAACAATTGAAGATTACCACTACGCGCTTCGCCTCCCTGGATGTTGAGGAGGACCGGATGATCCTGATGCAACGGGGCATCCTGGGTTTTGAGGGTTACAAGCGTTTTGTTTTACTCATGCCGTCCGCAGGCGAGCCATTGTTATGGCTCCAGGCCGTTGATGAGCCGGGGCTGGCTTTTGTGGTGGCAAACCCGGCGGTAATTAAAGGGGATTACAACCCGGCCATTACGGCACATGATATAGAATCACTGGATATTCAGCGGGGCGAAGATATTGTCCTGCTCTCCATTGTGACCGTTCAGCCTCAGCCTTTGCGGGTGACAGCGAACCTGCTGGCGCCCATTCTTATCAATGCTGCCAACAGAAAAGCGAATCAGATTGTCCTCGAGTACCCAGCCTACCCCGTGCAGTATTTAGTCTTGGAAGATGATGCCATGCGGGGCAGAGATGGGACGCAGCAACAAATCGATAGAGGGCAGATTGACAAACTTTCTGTGGCCATGGCGGCCCTATAATCTCAGAAACGGGCGGTAATTGCCAATGCCTCTATTTGTCATTCCGAACGAAGTGAGGAATCTCGGAGGTATTGATATCGAAAGATTTCTCCCCGTGGTCGAAATGACAGTTGCTGCTTTATCTATTCACGCCTGTCTGTTCAAAAGCATGCCCGATAGCTCATCCATCTTCGTATAGAGTTCCTGAAGCTCCCGAGAAGGAATTTCTCTGATGACCTCACCCGTCGCCTTATCGGTAACAACGACGGCGAATTTGTTGCCACCCGCTCCATAAGTCGTGAACGCCATGCTGACATTCATGCGCTCAATTTGGCTTTGCATTTCCGCGGCCATCTGCTTAACCCGCGCCGCGCTAATGGCTGTTTCGGCACTGTCCGGGGCCGCCTTGGCCGCCTTGTACCGTGGCGCACCCATTGCCACGGCAGCTCCTGTTGCGTTATTCATTTCCAATTGATTGATTTCCATTTTAATCACCTCCTTCTGCCGGTTCTCTTTAAACATATAATCGGCATTCCACCGGAAAACTTGAGTTTGGGGAGCGAAACGGCATGGAAGGGTTATGTTTTTACGTTGAGAAAAACAGGCAGACGCTGCGGTTGCGCGCCATAGCCATGGAGCCCGGCCTCTTTTTGACGCATCATCAGCAATTCATGCTTCATTTCCGCGCATCTATTCGCGGCCTGTGAGTCGCAAGCGTCATTGGCAGCGACAATGGACTTGAGTATCTCTGCTATGACATCTGTGATTTTGGCTTGTCGGTGGCGGTCGGCAGTAGGCAGAGGGATAGTGATGACCTGTTCATAATGGCTAAGTTGCTGGTCCAGACGGTCCACTTTACCGGCCAATATGTCGCGCTCCGCAAGCAGGCGCGTTACCTGAGGCATCTCTTCCTTTTCCAGCGCCTCTTGCAGCAGTAAGGTGGCCGTGAGGAAATCCTTATAGGCCTGCAACTTTTCTTGCAGCAGAGGTTCTAACTTGTCCTTCTGATCGTCAGTCACGGGATCACGCACTCCACGAACTGCCGACTGCGGCTGCCGCTGCCTGCCCGGGTGTAATCGGCATCGTTTTCGCTAAGGTAGGGAGAGGATGGGAGGTTGTGTCCGCCACTTCCTTCCAGCCGATTTCCAGCTCCTCAAGCATTTGGGCTACCTTGGCAAATGCTGCCAGATCCTTTTTCATGTCCGCCTCGGTTAATGCCTTGGTCATATACAGATACAATGATCGCAGGTTAACGGCAATTTTCCCCCCTTTTTTCATATCCAGAGCGGCATTGAGTTCATCAATGATGTCAAGGGTTTTTTTGAGCGCCCGGCCCTTGGCCTCATACTCTTTAGCAACATAACAATCTTGGGCCAGTTTCAGACTGCTGATCGCCCCTTCATAGCACATGAGCACCAGTTTCATGGGGTTGGCTGTTAGATAACTTGCCTGTTCGTAGGACCTGGTTGCATTTTGATACATACTCTTTTATCCTCCTTGTCAGGAACTAACCGGATGAACCCCTATACCAGCCATTGACGGCGGCCTGGGTTTGCGAGGTCAGCCAGGCGCTTTGACTCTGTATCTTCTGTAAGGCGGTTTCCAGCGCAACGTATTGATTGGTAAGTGTTTCCCGTTTTCTTTCCAGGCGCGCCTCCATATCAGCGATTTGCGTCCCATAGCCCGATATTTTGGTTTGCAGAGATTGTTGTTTAAAGGTGGCATAGCCTTCAAAGGTATCGGTAATGTTAAACAAGGCCTGATCGAACAACTTTCCGACGCCGGCGCTCAACTGTGACAGGTCATTAAAATTGGTCTTCAAGTAGCCGGTCACCTTGGTTTCGTCAACGGTCAGTTGTCCGTAACGATCCACACTGATGCCTACTAACCCCAGGGTGGCATAGTCAGCGGCAACGCCCGTGACAGGCTGGGTGAGGAGAGACGTCAGATCCGACTTAACTGAAGCGAGGGTTCCGTCGCCGAAGAGAATGCCATGGGTATTGCTTTGCGTGCTATCGTAGGTGCTTTGTGTTTTGATGTAGGAGGAAACGCTGTTATAGCTGGTGACGAAGGCGTTAAGCTTGGCCATGATCGCGTCTGTATCTCGCCCTACTGTGAGGGAGATCGTGCGTGCGGGATCAGCCTTGAGTAAATTGAGGGTGACGCCGCTCAGGACATCGTTAATCACATTCGTTGCCCGTGTCACCGCGACACCCTCTACCGTCAGGGAGGCGTCTGCGCCGGCCACCAATTGAGTGATCCCGAGCGCGGTTACGATATCCGGAGCGCCGCCATTCACCAGGGTAAATCCGGCAGCGCCCGTCGTGTCGCTTGCGAGGATCAGCCGGTTATCAGTCGCACTATAGGAGATAATGCTGGCCGTTACCCCGGTGGCTGTCGCGCCGACATTCGCACTGTTGAATTTGTCCCGCAATGTGGCTAACGTATCTGTGGCGGCTACCGTTAAGGTCACGCCGTTCAGCAGCAGATCGCCGGCAAAACCGGCGCCGAGCTCCGTAGAGGTGCTGGAGAAGGTGCCGGAAGAAAGCTTTTTCGCAACCGCCACGTTATTAATTTTCAGGCTGTAGGAACCGCCGGCGGCGCTGGTGGATGTAGTGACGGCAAGGAGATCGGCCGCCGGGACAGTAGAACTGTCGGTGGTCATCAGGGCCGTGTAAACATTGAAAGCATCTGGCTTCTTAAGATTGCCTGCCGCCGTTTTCAAGGCCAGCAACTTGGTGTTTAACGATTGCCATTCAGTGAGCTTGGCTTGCTCCGATGTTTGCTTATTCGTGATCAAATCTACGCGCCGGTGTTCGACGGAGATGAGCTGGTCAACCATGTTTTTCCAGTCGATGCCGCTTGCAAGTCCGCTGATAAGATTGGTAGCCATAATAATTCCTCTCTTTCTTTGCTTATCGGCAAATAGTGCCACAAGCTTTAGCGAATAATCCGCTTCGAGAGGAAGTAAGCAAAAATTTGGCCAAAAAAAACCCCGCAGTGGCTACTGCGGGGTTTTTCAGCGAGATTAAGAACTTAATT
>OBOI01000220.1_pt1 | contig 22951 bp, 16 predicted proteins | sample 1670151 | NCBI WGS metagenome assembly OBOI01 (sample SAMEA104232303, study PRJEB22302) | sediment metagenome | biome: forest; feature: aquifer; material: sediment | place: USA | collected 2011-08-07 | depth 0.01 m | reverse complement strand
TTTGTAGAATGAAAGAAACACACAACAAACATCCTCGTAGAGGATGAATAAGAGCAATGGAAATTTTTCTAACCTATTTTAGAATAAATGCTTATCCGAAGGATCCTTCGGATAGAAAAAAAATAAAATCATAATGTGAAATTAAGTTGACGCCTGAGCGCGAAAGCGGGAATCCATGATTTTAATCTAATTTCCACAAATGGATTCCCGATAATCCCGACAAGTCGGGACGGGAATGACGTAATTCTTGTTTTGCGTAACTTCAGTAAGTGACAAGACTTTCCAAGTCGTACCTGTCCGCCGCGCGGAAGACTTGGAAAGTCTGAATGATTTAATTTTTTAGAGGAAGAAGTAATGAAGAAAAAAGATTTACTCAAAGAAGTGGTGAAACAAGTTGATGCGACAACGTTCGACTCGACGCCGATCATCGATGCGATGCGTGATATGTCGTTCAGCTCGCGCGATACGGCTCGTGCCACCGACATCTTTGGAAAAATGATTGACAATAGAGACTGCACAATTTTCTTATCGCTTGCCGGAAGCACCAGCGCGGGCGGCTGTATGAATGTGTATGCCGACATGATCCGTTACAATATGATCGATGCGGTGATCGCTACCGGTGCATCCATCGTTGATATGGATTTCTTTGAAGGTCTTGGTTTCAAACATTACAAAGGCACTCCGTTCATCGATGATGCGATGCTGCGCAAGAATTATGTTGACCGCATCTACGATACCTATATCGATGAAGAAGAATTGCAGGCGTGCGATTCCACCATCAAGAAAATTGCCGATTCACTCGAACCGCGTCCGTATTCTTCACGTGAATTTATTCTTGAGATGGGAAAATATTTGCTGAAGTATGGAAAAAAGAAAAACTCGCTTGTCCAATTGGCGTACGAACATAACGTGCCGATCTTTTGTCCCGCATTCACCGATTCCAGTGCCGGTTTCGGTCTCGTGATGCATCAGCATGAGCGGCGCAAACAAGGGAAACCGTCGGTGTCAATCGACTCCGTGAAAGATTTTTACGAACTCACTTTGATCAAAATGCAGGCAAAAACTTCGGGCTTGTTCATGGTCGGCGGCGGCGTGCCGAAGAATTTCATTCAAGACACGGTTGTCTGCGCCGAATGCCTTGGTGTCGAAGTGCCGATGCATCAATACGCTGTTCAAATCACCGTGGCGGATGTTCGTGATGGAGCATGTTCAAGTTCCACATTAAAAGAAGCAAGTTCATGGGGGAAAGTTGACACCGTGTATGAACAAATGGTGTATGCAGAAGCGACGACGGTCGTTCCGCTTATTTTCAGTTATCTCTACCACAACACGAATTGGGAAAAACGCAAGAAATTCGAATGGACAAAAATGTTTGAAGGGAAATAGTTCACAACAACCCTCCGATTTTTCATTTTTTTTTCTGTATAAATATTGCTTTTGTACGAAGTGGTAACTATATTCTCGCAGATTTTTTTTCCTCATTGATCTCATGTAAGGATACCTTTCTATGGAAAATGTTCTCAGTTTCATCGAATCCAACAAAGAGCGTTACCTTTCCGAACTCAAAGATTTTCTTGCCATTCCCAGCGTCAGTTCACAATCCAATCACCAGGGCGATATGCAGCATTGTGCGCAATGGGTTGCCGATCACATGGGTTCGATTGGGATGCAGAATGTGCAAGTGATGCCGACACCCGGTCACCCGGTTGTGTACAGCGAATGGTTGGGCGCGGAAGGCGCACCGACAGTGTTGTTTTACGGACACTATGATGTTCAGCCGGTGGATCCGCTCAACTTGTGGACTTCGCCGCCGTTTGAAATGACCATTCGCGGAGAGAATATTTTTGCTCGCGGTTCTGCGGATGATAAAGGTCAGGTGTTCATCCACTTCAAAGGGATTGAAGCGTTGATGAAGCATCACGGAAAACTTCCCGTGAATATCAAAATGCTGATTGAAGGTGAAGAAGAAATCGGCAGCCGCAATCTTGAAGACTTCGTGAAGCAACACAAAGATTTATTGAAAGCAGATTTGGTACTGATCTCCGATTCATCAATGTACGCGAAAGGAGTTCCATCAATTGCGTACGGTTTGCGCGGACTTTCATATTTGGAAATTGAACTCACCGGACCAAACCGTGATCTGCATTCAGGAACATTCGGCGGTGCGGTGCATAATCCTGTTCAGGCGCTCAGCGAATTAATTACCGCACTTCACGATAAGAACAGTAAAGTGAATATCCCCGGATTTTACAAGGATGTGCTTCCGCTTACCAAAATGGAACGTGACGCATACAAAAAGCTTCCGCACAGCGACAAGGCGTATGCGAAAGAACTTGGAGTAAAACAATTGTGGGGTGAGAAAGGATTTTCAACGCATGAACGAACGTGGGCGCGTCCGACATTGGAAGTGAACGGTATGTGGGGTGGATATATCGGTGAGGGAGCAAAAACAGTTCTTCCGTCGAAAGCGTTCGCGAAGATATCCTGCCGACTTGTTCCGAATCAAAAATCAGACAAGATCGCAAAACTTGTCATAAAGCATATTCAAAAGATCGCTCCGAAATCGATCGAGGTAAAAGTGAAGTTACATCATGGCGGGGAAGCGGTGATCACTCCTCTGGACAGTCCGGGCGTTAAAGCGGCAGTGGCGGCGCTGGAAAAAGGGTTCGGCAAAAAACCGCTCTATCAACGCGAGGGAGGTTCGATTCCGATCGTTGTCCAGTTTAAGAATCTTCTCGGACTCGATACAGTGCTTCTCGGATTTGGATTGCCGGATGAAAATGCACACTCGCCTGATGAACATTTGAATATCGATAATTTTTATGGGGGAATAAGGACGTCGGTGCATTTTTTCAATGAGCTTCCGAATTACTGGAATAACAAGAACAAAAAGAAAAAATAATTACAAAGCGATGAGCATTCATTGCTGTTTAGTTCTCACTGAAATTTGAAGCGACAACGAGATGTCAGACATCTCGGTAATAAATTTTTTGCGCTATTCGTTATATTTGTACTATCATTTAAGAAGATGTCTGACATCTTCGGACTTTTTCATGGCTTTACGCACGCTTAACATTTTCGTAATACAAAAGTTGTATTTTTACACACTTAATTCACAATAATTCACCCACCATAAACCAAAAGGGGTTTATATGAAATATGCAATACGCCTTTTGCTGCTGATGAGCATTCTCACAACAGCAATGCTTGCACAAGGAGTTACATCGGCGGCAATATCGGGTAAAGTTACCGATCCATCTGGTCAACTTCTTCCCGGAGCAAATGTTATTGCTGTTCACGAACCGTCAGGATCTAAATATGGTTCTGCCAGTCGTGATGATGGACGATATAATGTAACCAATCTTCGTCCTGGCGGTCCTTATACTGTTAAAGTGTCGCTGATTGGATATGCAGGACAAGAATTAAAAAATATTTATGCTCAACTTGGTGACAATATAGAGCTAAATTTTACACTTGGTGAACAAGCTATCCAAGCACAAGAAGTGTTGATTGTTGGAGAAGCAAGTTCAGTTTTTTCTGCCAGTAAAATGGGAACGGGTTCAACTGTGACCCCAAAAGATATGGACAAAGTCCCAACACTTTCACGGAACTTTGAAGATTTTTATAAACTCTCCCCATATTTCTCCGGTAGTAATGCAGCTGGAAAAAACAGAGGTTATAATAATATTCAAATTGACGGAGCAAACTATAATGATTTGTTTGGTTTGGGTGGAACGACACCAGGCAGCCAATCACGAGCAACTCCAATTAGTTTGGATGCTATAGAACAATTCCAACTTGAAGTTTCTCCTTATGATATTCGCAAAGCAGGGTTTACTGGAGCAAGTATCAATGCAATTACTCGTTCCGGTGGAAATAAATTTTCGGGTTCAGCTTACATTTATGGACGAAATGAATCAATGGTTGGTAAAAGTCCTGATAAATTTGATAAGGCTTATCCGGATTTTTCAGATAATATTGTTGGTTTCAGGGTTGGCGGTCCAATCATGCAAAATGAAATGTACTTTTTCGTTAACGGAGAAATGACACGAAATACTACTCCACTTAATAGAACATTTGGAGCAACAACTCAAACTACCAATGTATTCACCCTCCCCAAAGATACATTGAACAAATTGACAAGTATTTTGAAAAATAAATATGGTTATGATCCGGGTACATTTGATGGATTTGATACACGACAAAACAGTGATAAAGTTTTTGCACGTATAGATTGGAACATTAGCGATGAACATCGTTTAACAGTACGTCACAGTTATTTAAGTGCATTATTCGATAATTCTCCATCCCGAGGTCGTGGTGCAACAGATATTTTCGCTGCAAATAATCGTTATGTTGTTGAGAATACAACAAACTCGACTGCAGTTCTTTTGAAGAGTGTTTTCAGCAATGAATTTGCAAATGAACTTATTGTCGGATATACAACTCAATATGATCTGCCAAAGTTTCTTGGATCACCATTCCCGATGATTTATCTTGAAACATCAGCTCCGGATAAAAAGACATATACGGTGCTTGCTGGTGCTGAGCAGTTCCGTCATCAAAACGAATTAGATCAAGAAGTTTTAGAGATTTCGAATAACATGACCTATTATATGGGTGAACATACGATTTCTGCTGGATTACGTCTTGAGAGTTTTTCATTTAGAAATTTATTTATTCCAAATAATTTTGGTACTTATCGTTTTACCTCATTGTATCATCTTGAAAATGGCATTGTTAAACCAGGTTCATACGAATATCAATATTCATTCGATGGAAATAATAAATATGCTATAAAATGGACGGCAATTACATACGGTGGATATATTCAAGATGAATGGCAAGTTTCTCCAATGTTACGTCTCACTGGTGGTGTAAGAGTTGATATACCAACTTACACTGTAAAACCGGCTTACAATTATAAAGCTGATTCTACATTTGGTCCTCGCGGATATGATATTGCAACAAATAAAGTCCCTGAAACATATTTCCAAATTTCACCTCGAGTTGGTTTTAATTATGCCGTTGACGAAGAGCGAAACACACAAATTCGCGGGGGTGTAGGAATTTTTTCAGGAAGAGTTCCATATGTCTGGGTATCTAATCAATATGGAAATACCGGAGTAGAATATGGTCGTTTAACAGGCACACCGGCAAAGTTCAGTGCAAATCCATATGCACAACCAGGTCCTGGTTCTCCGGGATTAACAGCAACACCTACATATGAAATAGATGTTACAGATCCGAATTTCAAAAATCCTTCTATCCTTCGATACAGTTTATCGGTTGATCAAAAACTTCCATACAATCTAACTGCAACGGCTGAAGGAGTTTTTGCGATCACTTTAAATGATGTTACTTATCAAAACATCAATCTAAGTGGAGTCAAAGATACAATTGCTGGTGAAAACCGTCCAGTGTATAGTACATCCTCTGCAAATCGAAATATTAATTCAACTTTTACAAGTGCTATGTATCTTAGCAATACTGACAAAGGCGGACAATCAAGCTTTTCACTCCAACTTAATCGATCTGGTGCAGAAGACAATATCGATTTCTTGGGTGGATATATTTATAGCACTTCAGAAGATATAAATAGCGGTGTATCTGCACAAGCTTTTTCGCAATGGAGATTTAATCCGATTGCAACGAATCCTAATGATGCGGTTCTATCGTATTCAATGTGGGATCGTCGCCATCGTATTTATGCATCAGTATCGTATACCTACGATTGGGCTGAAGATATTTCCACCAATGCAGGGTTCTTTTACGAGGGTCAAGCAGGTCGTAGTTTTTCGTACGTAGTTGATGGCGATGTGAACGGCGATGGTGCGAATGGAAATGATCTTGCCTATATACCAAAAAATGCGAATGATATTAATTTGGTAAGCAGTACAGGTGTTGATCTTCCTAAAACTGATCCAGCCTACACTCAATTGTTTGCTTTTATTGATAATGATGAATATCTGAAGGACCGAAAAGGCCAGTTTGCAGAGCGTGCAGGCGCACGTGAGCCATGGTCACATCAACTTGATTTCAGACTTACACAAAAAGTCGGAATTTTTGGTCAACAAATAGATTTTTATTTCAACCTTATCAATGTGATGAACTTAATTGATAAAGAAAATGGCCATGTGAAACAGGTTCCCAATCAAAGTGCCACATTGTTCAAATATAAATCATTTAATTCTACTACAAACCAAGTAAGGTATGAGTGGACTAACCCAAGTGATCCACGTCAGCCAAATGATTTATTATCACGTTATCAAATGCAATTCGGGATGAGATATACGTTTTAATTAATCATTTTTAACATCAAGCCCCGATGGAATTTCCAGCGGGGCTTTTTTGTTTTTGGAGAAACAGAAAAGTTGTTGTACTTTGAGAAAGAAAAATTTCTATCTAAGACTTTCCAAGTTTTTAAAACTTGGAAAGTCTTTCTAAAAACGTATTTATGAAAATCTACACCAAAACAGGTGACAAAGGCGAAACAGCATTGTTCGGCGGAGAGCGTGTTCCCAAAGATGCTCTTCGCATTGAAGCGTACGGAACGGTGGATGAATTGAATTCCGTGCTCGGGATTGTTCGTTCATTGAAACCACATTCTTCTGTCGAAAAGATTCTTAGTAAATTACAGAACGAGTTATTTATACTTGGCGCTGATCTCGCAACACCGATTGCGCATCAGAGCAAATTTATTCCGCGCATGAAAAAAAATAATGCGATCTCGCTTGAAAAAATCATTGACAAATTAGAATCTCAACTTGAACCGCTGAAAACTTTTATTCTTCCGGGAGGAACGCAGGTTGCTTCATATCTCCACTTTGCACGAACGGTGTGTCGCAGAGCTGAACGTCAAGTTGTTCGTCTTTCTCATAATGAAGATATCGACGCCGCCGTCATCATTTACTTGAATCGCCTTTCCGACCTGTTGTTCGTTCTTGCCCGTTTTGCCAATCATTTGGAACATCATGAGGAAGTACAGTGGGTGAGCGGAAAGAGAAAAGTCAAATAACAAATACCAAAAATCAAATTCCAAACTACAAATCTCAAACCTCAAACCTCAAACCGGCAACCTGTACCTTGAATCCTAAATCCTAAATCCTAAATCCTAAATCCTGAACCTTAAACCTTGAACCTTGAACCCTGTACCTTGAACCCTGAATCCTGAACCGTTAATCTCAAAGCACAAGTTTTATCGTCCCAAAAATTTCGTATATTGATTGTAAATAAAGAATAAATCGAACAAAGGAAATCAATGTTAAAGTTTTTCAGCAAGTTGTTTGGCAGTAAAAAAGAAAAAGATATCAGTGAACTATTACCGTTGGTCGATCTGATCAATCAGGAGTACGAAAAACTGCAGGGATTGTCGGACGATGAACTTCGTGCAAAGACTCAGGAATTTAAGCAACGGATTGCCGAAGTAGTGAAAGAAACCCGCGACCAGATCACCGAACTTCAGACCCAACTCACATCCGAATCGGATCCCGCAAAACGGGAAGAGTTATACAATCAGATCGAGGAGCTTGGAAAAGAAGAACACGAGATCACCAAAGTGACTCTCGATGAAATTCTTCCCGAAGCATTTGCCGTTGTAAAAGAAACCTGCCGCAGATTCGTCGGTCAGGAATGGGAAGTTGTGGGACATAACTTGAAGTGGGAGATGGTGTCGTATGATGTTCAGTTAATGGGCGGTATCGCCATTCACAAGGGGAAAATATCAGAAATGTCAACCGGTGAGGGGAAGACATTAGTAGCAGTCGCGCCGATGTATCTTAATGCGTTGCCGGGTAAGGGTGTTCATCTGGTCACGGTGAACGATTATCTTGCCAAACGTGACAGCGAATGGATGGGAAAGGTATTCCAGTTCCACGGATTAACGGTCGGATGCATCGTTCAAAATCAAAATCCATTTATACGGCGGGAACAATATAACTGCGATATCACCTACGGAACAAACAACGAATTTGGTTTTGATTATCTGCGCGACAATATGGTGACGGTGCCGGAAGAAATGGTTCAGCGCGGTCACTATTATGCAATTGTTGACGAAGTGGATTCCGTATTGGTCGATGAAGCGCGAACACCGTTGATCATCAGCGGTCCGGTAGAAGTGGATGACCATAAGTTCAATGAAATGAAACCGCGCGTTGAACGTCTGGTGAGCACACAACGAAATTTTATCGCCAAGATCGTTGCCGAAGCGGAAAAATTATTGAATGAGGGGAAAAACAAAGACGCCGGAATTTTACTGCTTCGTTCGTATCGTGGAGATCCGAAAAATAAAAAATTGGCAAAAATGTTTGCCGAAGGCGCTCCGAAAAAACTGATGATTGAAACTGAAGCCGAGTATATGGCAGAGCAGAACAAGCGGATGCACGAGATCGATGACGAGTTGTATTATTCCATCGATGAGAAGAATCATTCGATCGATCTCACGGACAAGGGACGTGAATACCTTGCCAGCGGTGCCGACCCGGATATGTTCATCCTTCCAGATATTGGAACGGAGATTAGTCTTCTTGAAAATGAGGATTCGCTGACCAGTGAGCAGAAACAACTTAAAAAGGACGAACTCAACAAGTTATTTGCAGAACGAAGCGACCGGGTGCACACCATTCGTCAGTTATTGCGCGCGTATTCGCTGTATGAAAAAGATGTCGAGTATGTCGTCACGGAAGATGGTAAAGTGCAGATCGTGGATGAATTTACGGGACGTATTCTGCATGGACGCCGGTACTCTGAGGGTTTACATCAAGCGATCGAGGCGAAAGAGGGAGTGCATGTTGAGCGGGACACGCAGACGCTTGCGACCGTTACATTGCAGAATTATTTCCGTCTGTATAAAAAACTTGCCGGCATGACCGGTACCGCAGAGACAGAAGCGGCGGAATTTTTTGACATCTACAAACTCGATGTCGTTGTCATTCCTACCAACAAAGATGTTGTGCGTGAAGATCTCGACGACGTTGTGTACCGGACAAAGCGTGAGAAATTTAATGCAGTGATTGCGCGGATCAAAGAATTGCGTGAGAAAAAACAACCCGTACTCGTTGGTACTACAAGCGTAGAAGTTTCCGAAACGATCAGCCGGATGTTGACCCGTGAGAAAATCCCACACAACGTGCTTAATGCAAAACAGCATCAACGTGAAGCGGAAATTATTACGAATGCAGGGTTGCAAGGCGGAGTAACGATTGCAACAAACATGGCAGGACGCGGAACCGATATCAAACTTGGATCTGGTGTAACAGAAGTCGGCGGTTTGGGCATTATCGGAACCGAACGCCATGAAGCCCGGCGCATTGACCGGCAGTTGCGCGGTCGCGCCGGTCGTCAAGGCGATCCCGGGTTGACGCGGTTCTATCTTTCGCTGGAGGACGATCTGATGCGCTTATTCGGAAGCGATCGTATCGCTTCGATCATGACGAAAATGGGCGCCGAAGAAGGGGAAGTGATCGAACATCCGATGATCACGCGAATGATCGAACGCGCACAGAAAAAAGTCGAGGAGAACAACTTTGGCATTCGTAAACGCCTGTTGGAATATGACAACGTGATGAACCAGCAGCGCGAAGTGATCTATTCAAAACGCCGCCACGCCCTGCTCGGTGAACACGTCGAAGATGATATCAACCAGATGCTGGACGATTTTGTTGATGAGGTTGTCGAACAGCATTATGAACAAGGGAATATCGATGAATTGAAAGATGAGTTCCGTTCCAACCTGCTGATTGATGTGCAACTTACCCCCACAGAATTTCAATCTCTCGGAAAAGACGGTGTGAAAGGGCGGGTGATCGATAACGCCAGAGACTTTATGAAACGGAAGCGTGAAACCATCGGAGATGAAGCGATGAACTTCATCCAAAAGATGGGATTATTGCAGGTGATTGATATCCGCTGGAAAGAACATTTGCGCGAAATGGATGATCTGAAAGAAGGAATTTATCTCCGCGCGTATGGACAAAAGGACCCTATTCTAGAATATAAATCCGAAGCATATCAAATGTTCATTGAGTTGATCGGAATGATCAACAAAGAAGCGTTGAACTTGATCTTCAAGCTCTTTCCTGAAAATCAGCAACAGTTACAGCAGCAGCAACAGCGCCGCGTATCGCGACAGGCACAGATCAAGTTACAGCACGATGCGTCGATCGGAATGGGATTACACGTCGCACCGGAATCTTCCGATGGTGAAGCACGGCAACCGCACAAGCCACAAGTGCAGCAGATTTTTGCCGGGGATAAAATTGGACGCAACGATCGTTGTCCGTGCGGGAGCGGAAAAAAATACAAAAATTGCCACGGGAAAAATGCATGAAATCCAATGCGATGATGACGTTCTTGATGGTGTGTGTTCTTGCAGGATGTTCATCATCGCAATCTGTGGTGGAAATGTGCGGGAATAAAATATCTCCATCCGTTGTGTCATTTCTTACCGATTCGGCGAATGCTTCCACTATAAATTTGATCATCATTCTTAAGGATACCGCCGATATCGCGGTGCATTTTCCGGCAATTCGTATCGCCAATTCCAGTATTGCTCTGGGTCATTTCTCAAAAGATGAAATTGCATTATTATGCAAGCATAAGAATGTGGTGTACATCGAAACACCAAAAAAACTATTCCCAAAATAATTCATTGAAGAACCGATGAAAATAACAGTACGAATATTTTTTTGTTCAGTCCTTTTTTCTGTTTTATTATTTGCCGGAGAAAAGAATGCGGCGCTGAATCCGGCAAAAATCGATGTTCGATTAATGAACGTGATCGAAGCCGTCAAACAAAACCAACCATCGGTTCATTCCAATATTCTTGCAAAACATTCTTCGACTGAACCGCTGTTCTCCGTGATCGTACATTCACCTTCTATCGAAGAAGCGAAAGCAATCGATGTTCAACCGATGTCTTTTAACGGGAAATTATATACCGCCCGCATTACGCTCGATCAACTTGTTGAACTCAGCAATTTCTCCTCTGTTTCCTACATCGAAGCGCCGCGCATGCGTTATCCGAAACTCGATAAGAGCCTTATTGACATGAAGGTGGATAAAGTACACGCGGGACAAGTCAACAGCACCGTGTATAAAGGGAAAAATGTTATCGTCGGAATTATCGACAGCGGTATTGACTGGAAACATTTGGACTTCCGATCCGATACGGATACGACAAAATCGCGCATTCTGTTTTTGTGGGATCAAACCGATACACGGAGTGGAGTGGGTCCTGCAGGATATAATTACGGTGCGGAATATACACAGACACAAATCAACAACGAACTTGATGGAACGCCTGCCGGGGTTGTGCTGGAACAGGATTTCAGCGGTCACGGAACTCACGTGGCGAGTATTGCCGCCGGTGACGGTTCTTCGACAGGCGGAACATTCAAAGGAGTTGCGCCGGAAGCCAACCTGATCATCGTAAAAGGGGGAGATGACGGATTTCTCACAACGAATATCATCGATGGGATAACATACATTCGTCAAAAAGCGGTGGCGGCAGGAAAACCGTTCGTGATCAATATGAGTCTTGGCGGACACGATGGTGCTCATGACGGAACAGCTTCTGAGGAGATCACCGTCGATACAGAATTAAAGAATGCCACCGGACGGCAAATTGTAATTGCTGCCGGTAATGAAGGTTCTGATTCTATCCATGCTGATGGTGTCGTAGCCCAAGGCGAACAAAAAGTTTTACAATTGACTGTCCCGACTTATACCGCAACCTCCGGTGCAGTGAATGATTACGTTGTGTTAAGTATGTGGTATAAAGCCGGAGATAATTTGACCGTTTCCGTCTCTACACCAAATAACACAACTGTCACGGCCTCATCTGGTCAATCTCAACAACAACAAGCAACCGCGCAAGGCTTTGTGAGAATCACCAATGCTTTTCCTAGTGTTAATCCTAATAACAATGCAAAAGAATGTTATGTTGAAATTTATGATAATTCTGCTGCTCAGCCTCCGGCAGTCGGAGTGTGGACTGTTACGGTTACCGGAGCAACGGTAACTCAAGGCGGAGCGTTTGATGTTTGGATCGGCGGTTCATCCATCACCGGCAATGCAGGAGAGAGTGTCGAATTCACTTCCGGCGCAACGATGACAAAATTAGTTGGTATGCCCGGCACGGCAGAAAGTGGAATAACTGTTGGTTCGTATGTAACAAAATGGAAGTGGACATCTTTAGCAGGAAATGTTGGCTATGTTGGTTCTGATAGAACGGACAACTATTCAACATTTTCCAGTATGGGACCTACACGTGATGGAAGACAGAAACCAGATGTAAGCGCCCCGGGTCAGGCAATTGCCGCAGCGATGTCTAATTCAACAAATCCATCAACTCAGTTGCAGGTTGCTCCGGCAGGTAAGTATGTAATCGAACAAGGAACAAGCATGGCTGCACCGCACGTTGCCGGACTTGTTGCATTGATGCTGCAGGCAAAACCAACTCTCACGGCTGCGCAAATTCGTTCAACAATAAATTCAACAGCACGTAAAGACACATCTACCGGAACCAGCGCCACTGCTCAATGGGGCAGTGGGAAAGCGGATGCGTTAGCAGCGCTTCAAACGGTTCTGTCCGTACAAAAAGAATCAGAAAACGTACCTTTGGACTTTGTATTACAACAAAATTATCCTAATCCATTTAATCCGTCAACCAAAATTCAATTCGCCATTCCTCGACGAAGTTTTATAACGCTGAAAGTCTATTCCATGCTCGGCGAAGAAGTGGCGACATTGGTGAACGATCAATTTGAATCGGGCGAGTATTCGGCTACGTTCAATGGTGACGGGTTAGCCAGCGGCGTGTATTTTTATACACTTGCAACCGGCACTTCTTTCATCAGTAAAAAAATGCTGCTCTTGAGGTAAATTATGCAATCGTATCTTTTTCACTACAAAGCAATTATTATGTCGGTCTACGACGGCGATACCTGCACGGCAGATATTGATCTCGGTTTTTCTGTGTGGGTGCGAGGAGAAAAACTCCGGTTACATCGAATCAATGCGCCCGAAGTTACCGGCGCTTCTAAAGCAAAGGGACTTAAATCGAAAAAATTTCTTGAATCGCTCATCAAAGGCAAGTTGGTAACGATAGAAACGATAAAAGACAAGAAAGAAAAATATGGCCGTTATCTTGTCGAAATCTGGATCGAAGACAAATCCGGTAAACGAATGAATGTCAATGATGTTCTTGTCGAAAAAGGCTACGCGGAATATAAAAAATATTAGAAGCAATCCTTTTCTATTACACAGAAACGAAGATTGCTTCGTCCCGATAAACAACATCGGGACTCGCAATGACGACACTGTTTTTTAGAGATGCCCATAAATTTGAGCAGAAAAACGAGAATCTCTACGAGTTGTAAACCTCGTCGCTCCGCTCCTTAAAAGTAGGAAACCTTCCGAAGGCTTTCCTATTAGTATGTGAAAACCTTTTGAATAATGGGTACCTCTAAAAACCTATTCTGCGAACCTGTCGTACGACAGGCGTAATCTGCGGGAGAATATTTCCCGCTGATTTTGCTGATTACCGCAGATAAAAAAAAATCACGTTCAGTTTTTAGAAATGCCCTAATATTATTTCTTGTCGAAGACTCGACTCGTTGAGAAGAGAACCTTCGGAAGGTTGCGTATCATTAAGACTTTTTGTAACTACTCAGAGCAGTGCACTGTAATGCGAATCTTCGATTCGCATTAAGGCGATTCAAAGAATCGCCTTACAATTTAACTCGTACAATAGAAAAACTCCTTAATAAATGCAGTACGGTGAGTAGTTACAACTTTTTAATGGTCAACTAAGTATTGACTCTGCTACTGCCAAAATGTATCTTGCAGGCGTCTCAACGGACGTTGAGGAAATCCAGAAAGCAGTTACATTGAGGGAGTGTATTTTGTCAGGCAGTGTTCAGTCTACGACTCTTAGAGTAAAAAAAAGGATGAAAAAATATCTCGTAATAGGAAATAATTTCCTGCAAGTTATTCGAAATGCCTTTTACGTGGATTTTTGACTCGATTTTTACTTGGCACGATATATGCGAAACACACAGCTACTCAAGTAGATCCACTAATCCATATACATCATCATTATCCACTAATTATAAGGAGTATATATTATGGGACAGCAACAATTACTTTTGATCATTCTCGGGGTGATCATTGTTGGTATCGCAGTAGCGGTAGGTATTACGATGTTTCAAGATAACGCTGTCAGCGCAAACCGCGATGCAGTAACGAACGATCTCGTTAACCTTGCTGCAAAAGCACAGCAATACTATCGTAAACCGACTGCACTTGGCGGAGGCGGAAATTCCTTTGCCACGTTAACGGCAAATGCTGCCGGTATGGCGTTGCTTGTTTCAACGGCATTCTCCGACAACGACAATGGTACATACACAATTAGTACTGCCGGTACGGCAACAACGGTTGTATTTACCGGTGTCGGCAAAACGGCGTTGAGCGATGGTACATTCCCAACGTATACGTGCACGGTTACCGCGGCTGGTTACACAATCTTAAAGACAGTCTAATATTGTCTGTGAACGGGGCGGTCGGCTGGCTGCCCCGTTGCGTATGCATGCTTCGCATCGCATCATGTGAGGAGTAACCAAGGGGACCGCACTGTCAGTTTTAGACAAAACATAATAAAGAATCTGTTCGCATCATGTGAGGAGTAACCAATGGGACAGCAACAACTACTGCTTATCATACTTGGCGTAATCATTGTCGGTATTGCTGTTGCCGTTGGAATAACGATGTTTCAGGATAATGCGGTGAGTTCAAACCGTGATGCTATCACTGCCGACATGCTCCACTTAGCGGCAAAAGCCCGTCATTATTACTTCCGGCCGACATCGATGAGCGGTGGCGGACATTCTTTCACCGGTTTAACTGCCGATGCCGCCGGGATGTTGAAGTTGGTGAATACGAATTTTTCCGATAATGCGAACGGTGCGTATTCGATAACAACTGCCGGAGATAATACGAGCGTTGTCTTTCTCGGCACAGGGAAAACGGCTCTTTCGGATGGATTGTTTCCTTCGATAGAGGTGACTGTAACCTCAAGCGGTCACACAATAAACATTCTCAATTAAAAGATTTGTTCTTCTAACACAAAAGCAGGTGTATCGCGTGATACATCTGCTTTTGTGTTTTTACGAGATTTGGTAGAGGGCTATTTTGGTTTATAATGTATGGCGAGACTCCCGCCTGCCCGCCAAAGATAGGCGGGCTTACAATTCCCGAAGGGATGGAGACTGTGTCAAAACACTTGATTGGTCGGTAACCGTCCCGCTTTGTGGCGGGACGAAATTGAATTGGAAACGCCCCGCCTCGGCGGGGCGCCTACCAAAGAAAAATGACTTTTGACACAGTCTCGATGCCTTTGGCACAATTTCAAAATGTACCACTACCCGAGATTTTCTTATCTTGATTTTGTGCCGTTACGATTGTATCTTTCATCTACACTTAAACAACATTTTAAAGCGACGTTCTATGGCAGAGTTCCGAATTGATGGAGTTTCATTAAGCGGGAAACCCGTGCAAGGTATCATTAATGTCGACACATTAAAACTTGCGAAAGAAAAAGCGGCGCAAATGGCTCGAGAGCGCAAGTTCAAGGTCTCATCGGTGCATGCTCGGTCGACCTTCCTGTATCGAGTAAAAAAAGGGAATGAAAAACCGTTTGACGGTGAGCAAAAAGCCTTCACAAAACAGGAGGTGGTGGAAGCACTTGGTAAGATGGGATACACCATTGTGTATGTCCGAAAGAAACTTTTTGAGGGAAAAGGTGGTAAAGTTCCGGATGTAGACGTGGTATCGTTTGTTCGCGTCAGTGCGGATCTCATTCGTCAGAAATTGCCGTTCAATGATATGATGTCAATGCTGATCAACGACATCCAAAATAAAAATCTTCGCGAAGCGCTCCGCGAAATTAATCAAGACTTGAAACAAGGGAAAGACAGCGAAAAAGCTTTTCAACGGCACGAAAAGGCGCTGGGAAAATTTGCCGCGCACATGCTCGGTCTTGCGTCGAAGAGCGGTAATATGGGAGAGATTTTTGAAAGTACCGCAAAATTTTTAGAACGCAACGCTCAATTCAAAAAAGATCTAAAGAGCGCGCTCATTATGCCGATGGTTACCTTGGTAATATTATTTATTGCTGTTGGATATTACGTTGCGTATATCTTTCCGGCAACCGCAAGTTTGTTTCAGAAATTCAAGATCGAACTTCCGCCGATGACGGCGGCAACTCTTGAATTGAGCGATTTTATTACATCAAACATTATTTGGATCGCGCTGACGTTCGCTATTCCGGCAGTTGCATTCGGCCGTTTTGCAGCGACGGAACGAGGTCGGTATTTGATCGATAAGTATATTTGGAAAATTCCGGCGATCGGAGATCTGATGCATAAAACAAGCATCGAAATTTTTTGCCGCGTTTTTTATGCGTTGTATTCCGGTTCCGGTGAAAACATCGAAGTGATCAAGATGGCATCGGAAGCGTGCGGCAACAAATATATGGAAGGTCAGATCAAATCGATTGCATTACCCATGATGGTGGAAAAAGGTGCAGGCATCACCGAAGCGTTTGAAGCGACGGGAGTATTTACCAAAACGGCGATCTCACGGTTTCACTCCGGCGCCGAAACAGGCACCGTGAAGCATACTGCGATGCAGCTTGCCGAATATTATGAAAAAGAAACAAGCTACCGGATGCGCAATGCGATTGATATGATCCAATTGGTCATCTCCATGATCATCATGGTTGTGTTAACGGCATTGACATTGGTTTCTTCCGAAACAGCAACAATAAAACCGAAACCACCGTCCGGTGGATGGTTGCATTTTGTTATCTCAATTTTTTAATCCCTCAACCAAGGGAATGGTCTACGACCCGTAGGGAACAATGGCTGATATAGATATTACCGATAAAATAGGATACACCCTGCTGAAAAAGGGTATCATCGATTACGAAACGCTCGAGAAATCTTTGCGCGTCAAAGAATCTGAAGCGACAAAAAAAGAGCGCCGTAATCTCGGACAAATCCTCGTTACGGAATTCAACGCCGACCACGATGCAGTATTTCGTGAGGTAGCAAATCTGTATGCGTTTCGGGAGATTTATCTTTCGGATGAGAACATCGATAAACCGAAAATAGATTTCATCCGAAAAATCGTTGATGCACTGCCGGACGGTAACCGCGATCTTCTCATTCAGGCAAAAATGCTTCCGTTAAAGTTCGATGAAAAGCAGTCGGATAAGTTGATCATCTTGTCCGCCGATCCGACCGATAGAAATATCCCGATCATCGCGCGTAATTTTAATGTCAAAAAGTACGAAGTAACATATTGCCGTCTCAAAGAACTGCAAAATCTTCTTGAACAGGTCATCCCTCCTCAAAATGAATTTTTGAAACTGCTTGAAGACAATGCGATCAGTGTTGGTAATCCGGATGATGAATCACAAGTCGATGAAGATCTTCTTAATGCAGAGATCAATAAAAGTGCGCTCGCCAATTTGTTCGAAGGAGCTTTAGTCGAAGCTGTTCGTTCAGATGTGAGTGACGTTCATATTGTTGGCGCGGAGGGAAATAAAACCAATTTCTTATTCAGGGTCGACGGTAACTTAAAAGTATGGCATTGCCAGGAGAAAACAATGCCTGAAGCGGTGATGGCTGTGGTAAAAGACCGAACAAAAGGCGTTGACCGTTTTGAACGTGAAATGTCGCAAGACGGTTTTGTTCAGCGTGTTATTGACGGTCACCAACTGCGATTCCGCGTTTCAATCATGCCAATTGTGACAACAGAATTTAAGAACAAATTTGAGAGCATCGTAATCCGTGTTTTGGACGATCGGAAAGTTATTACCGATCTGAACAAGCTTGGCTTGCAAGGTCCCGCGAAAAATTTTTTCTACAAGGCAATTCAAAAACCACAGGGCATCATCATCCTTACCGGACCAACAGGTTCCGGGAAATCCACGACATTGATCGCTGCTCTCTATCAAGTGATCGATCCGACGGTAAACGTTTTGACAATCGAAGAGCCGGTGGAGTATATCATTAAAGGGGCTCGTCAATTGAAGATCGGTCCGAAGATGTCGTTCGAACAATCCATTCGCGGTATTCTTCGCCACGATCCGGATATTGTTCTTGTCGGTGAAATGCGCGATAAGATAACCGCAGATACTGCTATTAAACTTGCCAATACCGGTCACTTGGTTTTTTCGACATTGCACACGAACGATGCGCCGAGCGCTGTTGCCCGTTTATATAAAATGGGTATCGAACCATTTCTTATTGCATACGCGATCAATATTATCGTTGCTCAACGTCTTATCAGAACATTGTGCAAAATTTGTAAACAGCCAATCGACGATTCTGAAAAAGGTGATCTGATCAAATTTGGTTTTACGGAAGAGGACTTGAAGAATCACACTATTTACAAAGCCGTCGGGTGCGATAAATGCAATGGTGGATACAAGGGACGTGCTGCTATTCACGAAGCATTGTATTTCAGCAAGGCAATTAAAAATATCGTTTTAAGTGCCGGCGAAAAAGTTGACGAGAATGCTATTCGAGAGCAAGCGTCTAAAGACGGGATGTGGACTCTTCGACGGTCAGGTATGGAACGTATGAAAGAAGGGATGACATCTCTTGAAGAAGTTATTTCATCTACAGTTGAAGATGAGTAGAAATTTGTAATAGTTACACTTTTGGTATGATTTATCGGAAGTAATTACTTCTTTTACTGCAATAAGAGGTCGGTATGATATTTGCAACATATCGTAAGAGTGCTTACCGCCACAATTTTTGTACTTTGTACATTCTATATTTTTATCAACAGTAAGATGCGGAACGCATTCATACGAATAAAGAAGTCTTGATATGGGATTAGGTCAAACATTGCTTACCATTATGGCATTGATGCTCATGGGCAGAACTATTCTGAACGTGAATACTACTACATTGGATGCCGGTTTTACTAAAGATATGGCTGAATACAATATCACAGCTACATCACTTGGCACATCGTTGTTAGAATATGCACATGGTATTGCCTTTGATGAAGCAACAGTTGATACATTTTTAACATCGTCGCAAAGTGGTTCGTTAACTGAGGCTGCATCATTAAGAGCAGAATCTGGTGAAACGAGTTCTACCCTTTTTGATGATATAGATGACTATAATAATTATGAAAAAATTGACACTGTCACATATTCTGCAATATTTAAGACCAGAGGAAAAGTAGAGTATTTGAGTGTCGTTGGCTCAACACTTACAACCACAACTACAAGAACGTGGAATAAACTGTTAACCGTGTATATTACAAGCGATTATATAGTTGATTATTCTGTGGAACCACCGAGACCTGACACGCTAAAATTTCAATCTGTGTTCAGTTATTGGTATTTCCGATAAGAGAGGAATGTTACCATGGGTTCACAAACTATACTCGATTTGATCGCTTCAACGATGGTGTTCGGAACGTTAATGTTGATCGCACTCCGTTTGAATGGCAGCACGATGGAAAATCTTCAATCGTACAGAGAAGATCTTATTGTTCAAGAAAATCTTGTGGAAATAACCAAACTTTTAGAATATGATTTCCGAAAAATTGCCTACTGCAAAAATTATACTGTTATCCCAAATCCATCCTTGGCAATTCGGTATGCTGACTCAAATAAAATAAAATTCTGGACCGATTTTCCAACCAGTACAACCGGAGAAGGAGCGACGGGTGACGGAGTATTGGATTCGTTAACATACTATGTCGGCAGCGTTTCGGAATTGAGTGTAACGCCGAATCCCAATGATAAACTTTTGTATCGTGTTGAAAATAACAGCACGCCGATAGGAGTAAATTTGGGTGTCACCACTTTTTCATTGCAATACTTTGACGCTTTGAAGAATCCGTTGACAACTCCGGTGTCGGATTGCAGACAAATTCAATATTTGCAAATATCAATACAAACAGAGCATCCGATAAAGTGGACGAAATATTACAACACCGCAACGTATGACACTGTGTATCAATCAGCATTTTGGCGGCAGGTTCGGCTTGTTGCAAAGAATTTGAATAATAGATAGTCGAATCTTAAAAAGTAATAAACCTTGTCAAGGTTTATTGATGAGCAACGAAACAACGTCAAAATTTTATGGGAACCATGCTTCGCACAAATTTAATTACATAACCTTGACAAGGTTGTGCTGACGAAGACTTTTTAAGGCTCAAATAGATAATTACGCGAGGAGGAAGTTATGGGACGAACTGCAATTTTTATGGTAATGGGAATGACTACAATCTTCTTGTTCTTTGGGAAGAGCATGAATGAAATTGGCACAGAAGCGGTAGATAATGCAATAACATATTACGAAAACACTCAACGCTACAACATAGCGGTAGCCGGAGCCAATTTAGCGTGTAATGAAATTTTTATAAATAATACGTGGCGGACAGGTTTTAGCAATATGTCATTCAACGGTGGAATTATTAATGTTACGTTATATGATTCTGCGTCCGGGAAAGTTTTGATCACATCTACCGGAACATATCAATCATCAGTACATACGGTAAAAATTCTTCTCAGCCCAAGTCAGATCTCCAAATTTGCAATGTATAGCGGCAATGTTTCTGCGGCTGCAAAATTAAGGGATAATGATACCATAGACGGGGCAATACATTTTAATAATAAATTAGTGACACAAGGTAATCCGGTATTTAAAGAAAAAGCAACAATGGGGTCTCTTCAAATAACTTCGGGAACTCCCACGTTTCTGGGTGGATATCAAACCGGTGTAAATATTCCTTTCCCAAATTATAATCCATATGCAAATGCTATAAATAGTGCTGCTCAAAGTGGTGGGAAGTACCAAAATGGTGGAGCATTATACCTTAAATTTCTTTCGGATGGTACAGTTCAATATAAAGCGAGTTCAGGAGCTGCATGGAGTGCAGCGGTAAGTTTATCCACGTATGCTCCGAATGGAAAAATTTGTATCAATGATGGTGAGCTTCACGTTGAAGGGACCCTTCGTGGAAGTGTCACTATAGCTTCAACAGTAACCTCCGGTACTACACCTTCTCCTACTATGGGATCAGCATATATTGAAGATGATCTGCGGTATGCCACAGATCCTTTAACGACACCATCTTCTACTGATATGCTTGGAATTGTTAGTGCGGGGGACTTATCTTTCCAAAAACTCCCTATAAGAGTGGATGGATCGTTATTTACTGATCAAAATGCTACACTTAAAAGCGATCTCGCAAATACCAATCCCGCAAAACAAATTAAGATTGTAGGCAGTTTTATTACCAGAAATATTAATTCCACCGATTTTGGCACTGGAGCAGCTAAAGGTGCTAATTTTTACATGAAATATGACGCTAGAATTGAAACAAATCCACCATCAAATTTCCCATTTCCTTCCACCGGTTCTTTTGAGATATTGTCTTGGCTTGAATAATAACTTTTTAAGGATGCTTATTGACATTCACTATGCCTTTCAATATATTCCAACCAATCGTTCATGTAACACTTGATAAATTATTCTAAACCCATTAATCTAAGAGTGTTGCATTCCTTATCACGATTCAACCTATGAATATGCAAGCAGCCGCCCCATCCTTACTCATGATTCCTGCTGATATCCAAGAGAATGCTCGTATTATTCTCGATCAGGTTATTTTCCAAATTCCTCAATCCATACAAGGACTCGAACGTCAAATTTTCATTGGCGATGTTGTTGAGAAATTGCCGATCGAACATAAGTTGATGTTAAAGAATTTTGTTGAGAGCTTGTTGATGCGAATGTTTGTGTTGAATGCATCGGATATTGATTTTGGCGGATTTGGCGGTCACGGGAAAATTTGGTATCGTATCTTCGGTTCAAAAAAACCCGATCCTACGCTTGAACCAATGACGGTTGACGACACAAACATCCTGATCCAGTCATTGCTCACCTCTCGGCAGCGGCAATTTTTGTATGAGATGAAGAATCTTGATTTTTCCTATATGATAATGGATGGAGAGAATATGCGCCGTTTTCGTGCGGATGCATATATGGATCTCGACCATCTTGCACTAAATATGAGAGCGATCAATGCAACCGTGCGGCCGTATAAGTCTCTCGAGTTGCATCCAAATGTAACAAAGATTGTCAGCCTGGCGCACACAAAAGAGGGGCTGAATCTGATCACCGGAATTACCGGTTCAGGAAAAAGTTCGACGTTGGATGCAATGATCGATCTGAACAATCACACTGTGGACGGTCATATTGTGGTCATTGCATCGCCGATTGAATACGTTCACAAATCGGACCGCTGTATTGTACGCCATAGAGAGGTAGGTCGCGATGTGTTATCATTCAAAGAGGGGGCTATTCAGGCGTTGCGGCAAGATCCGGATATCATCATGATCGGTGAAATGAGGGATCCAGATACAATTTTTACCGCTCTCGAAATTACCGATAGCGGTCACAAGGTTTTTTCAACACTGCATACCGCATCGGCAGTAGAAAGTATCGACCGTATCATCGGTGAAATTCCGCCCGTTGAACAAGATCGCGTTCGAAACAGATTCGCCGATGTCTGCAAATTAGTGATCTCGCAAAAATTGATTCCGAGCCTTGACGGTAAGCGGATTGCTGCCCGCGAGATCATGATCATGAATGCGTCCGTGCGCGCGGCGATTAAAAACAGCAATACCGGCGAAATTTATCAAATGATGCAAGAATCCAATGATGTCGGAATGCAAACGATGGAACAGGATCTGAAACGATTGTACCAGCAAAAGAAAATCTCGTTAGAAAGCGCTATGAACTTCGCAAACAACAAAAAGCGTATGCAACAGATCGTTAGTGCAAGTACGATGTAATTTATTTAGTGAGCACTGAAGAAGTCATTGCGAGCGAGTGTTTTTTACGAGCGAAGCAAT
>OBOI01000219.1_pt1 | contig 23057 bp, 18 predicted proteins | sample 1670151 | NCBI WGS metagenome assembly OBOI01 (sample SAMEA104232303, study PRJEB22302) | sediment metagenome | biome: forest; feature: aquifer; material: sediment | place: USA | collected 2011-08-07 | depth 0.01 m | reverse complement strand
GGTGCGGACTATTGGTCAATCAGGGTGGTGGCCATGTTGCGGGCCTGGGGAGGGATGGCAAGGCCGATGCGCTCGGCACTCTTGAGATTCAAGAGGAGTTGTGTGCTCAGGGGCTCCATCACCTTGATGTCGCGGATCTGTTGGTGGTTGACCAGGATGTTGGTGGCCATGGCGGCGGCTTGCGTGGCGATTTGACTCGCATCCAGATTCACCGACAGGGTCAGGCCTGCCTTGGCGAGATTCTGGCTTTGGCCGACACAGAGCAGCCGCTCGTTGAGGCAGCGTTGCTCCAGCCAGTCCAGGTTCTCCAGGGTGTAGAGGACCGGGTCGTTCAGGACCCAGAAGGCATCGATCCTGCCGGTGATCTTCTTGAAGCCGCGTTGGAAATCCTGCGACCGTTCGATGGGTTCCGCCACCAACTCCAGGCCGAGCAGGGCCGCCTCCTTGCGGGCCAGTTCCAGCAGGGTGGTGGAGCTGGGGCTGTAGAGCAGGCCGATGCGTTTCACCTTCGGGGAGAACAGGGTCATGTTGACAAACTGAGTGCCGGGGGACATCTCGGCGGCAATGCCGGCGATGTTGGTTTGGTCGTTCAACAGGTGGTAGCGTGGCCAGTTGAGGACCATGGCGAAGAGGACCGGGATCTCCTGGCGCTCCCGGGTCCAGAGCTTGGCAAGATAGGCGGCCTTGGCACCCAGGGCATAGATCAGCACCGGCTTGGCATGCAACAGTCTATCCTTGAGCCCGGGGTCATTGTTGATGTCGCCATGCAGGTTGAAGAGTTGACACGGGAGGTCAACCTCGTGGCTAAAGGCGGTGGCCTGCTCTTGGTAGGCCGCGTCGCTGTCGGAGAGCAGGATGGCGATCGGACCTGCGGTGGGCAGGGCAGCCAGGGCCGATCCCGTCCAGCAGACGGTCGCCAGCAGCAGGAGGATCAATTTGTTAAGGATTGGGTGTTTGCCAAGCATCGATCTGCAAGAGCTCCATAATTTGAGCGGTATTCTTATCGTGTTTGCCTGCCTGCAGGCTTTTCCTGAATTTTTCAATGTCGGCGGGGCTCACGCTCCCTTCGGCATAACAGAGTACCGGCAAGGGGATGGGTTTTGATACGGCCAGGGGCTTGACGTTCTTTAGGATGCGGGAGTTGATCGAGCCGATATACTTCAGGTTGTCCTCGGAGATCAGGGCTGCCTTTACCTGTCCCAAGGCCAGGGCAAAGAGGGCGTCGGCGTCCTTGGAGGTGGTGATGAAGTTGAGCTGGTTACCGTCCAGGCCATTCTTGGTGAAGATGACCTCGTTCAGCATGGCCATGCCGGCTGGACCCACCGGGGTCATGGCGATGGTGGGTCCGGCAAGGTCCTTAAGCGTCAAGGGCGAGTCAGCGGCCACCAGCAGCACCTTACGGTAGGTGGTGGTCCCGGCATGCACCGGGATCATGAAGGGCTTGAAGCGTTTATCGTTGCCGTCCTGCCTGAGGTACCACTCCGGCAGAAAGAGAAACGACGGGTGGGTCGCCTTTACCTGACGATCAAAGTCCCGAAAGCGGGTAAAGGGCTGAAAGGCAAAGCTGAACCCACCGGCGGCTAGAAAGGTGTCCATGGTCTGCTTGAGGCCGGCGAGGTTGCTGTGGGCGGAGTCGGGGTTGAAATAGTAAAAGTGGGCCGAGGCGGCGGAGCCGGTTAGTTGCGGCAGGCCGAGCAGGGTGAGAAGGATCAGCAGAATGGTGATCTTGCTGAAGGTGCGTTTGGTGGTGCGGAGCATTAAGGTCATTGGGTAGAATAAGCAAAATAAGAGCTCCTGTTATTTTACCACATTGTGACGGGATTGCAAGACTGGAGTTGGTTTCCGGTCGCGCGGGTCAAGACGAGGTGGCTGGTCCCGTTGGCGTGGGGTGGTTCGCCACACGCCAACGGGGCCAGCAGCGCCGCAAGACGGGGTTTCCGTCCTGCCGGCGCAACGTGAAGGAATCGCATAAGCCGCGAAGCCGGGCATCTGCCAATGCAATTTCAATGTGTTACGAGGCGTGCCAGCGGCGGTTGAGCGATTTTTGCGAAACCGTCAAACTTGATGGTCTCGCGAAAAGTCGTGAAGCTGAGCATCTGCCAATGCAATTTCAATGTGTTACGAGGCGTGCCAGCGGCGGTTGAGCTGTATTTGCGAAACCGTCAAACTTATGCGCCGGCTTGGATCTGGCCCAGGTGCTGTCTGGCGAAATCGATGGAAGGGTCAAGAGAGAGGGCGAGTTCAAAGCACTCGGTGGCCAGTTCGAGATTGTTCAGCTTGCGGTAGTTGACCCCCAGGTTGGCGTAGTCGATGGCCGAGGCCGGGGCCAGCGCCACCGCCCGTTTGAAGTGGGAGATGGCGGTCTGGTACTGGTCCAGCTTATAGTGGCAGACCCCCAGCATGTTGTGGATGTCGGGCCGCTCCTCGTCATGGCTCATCCCCTGTTCCAGCACGGCGATGGCCTCTTGATACTTGCCTTGATCCTTCAGGCAGTTGCCCATGTAGGAGTAGATGTAGGGGATGTCCTCGTGCTCGGGATTACGCGCTAAGGCCCGGGAGAGGTGGGCCATGGCCTCGTCGTAGCGCTCCAGCGCGTGGAGGTGGCGGCCCAGGTAAAAATCGATGTAGTAGGCCTCCGGCAGGAGCTTCTGCATGGCCAGGAGTTGCTCGCAGGCGGCTGCCGGGTCAGTGGCCCCTTCCGAGACCAGCTTGGCGGCGAACAGGCCGACATTGTTGATCATGGAGCGCTCGCGGAAGTGGGCGCCGGGGATGATGGTGTAGATGGCCGGGATCTGCAACTGGTCATGAATGGTGTTCAGCAGATAGACCTCCATGCCCAGCTTCTCCAAGGCGGCCAGCATGTTGCTGATCTCGGTGCGCATGTTGTCGCTGGCCAGGTCCACCATCTCCTCCAGGCGGATGGTGGCGCCGGGGTGGGTGATGTAGGGGACCTCATCCAGGCTCAAGGGCTTGGGCAGACCGCTGGCCACGTAGTTGGCCTCGGTGTGGAAGTCGCCGGCCAGCTGCGCCACTTCGGTGAGAGCGCGGATCAGGGCCTTGTTGGGGTTGGGGGTGGTGCCGGCGGTGTAGACGATCTCGCTTAAAGCAGGGAAGGTGGTGGGGTCGATGGCCAAGGCCGCCACCGTGGGGATGCCGGTGTCCAGGGTGAAGTCGTTCAGATAGAGGTCAATGCCGTTCTTGCTGAACTTGTCCAGCAGTTGTCGCGCCACCGGATCGGTAACGCTCTCCGTGTCGATGCTCGGGGTGGCTAGACGGTTATGGCTGACCACGGCGCAAACGTGGCGTTCGATGATCTCGCAGATCCCCTGGCTGATCGCCTCCTCATAGGTGTTGCCGGCCGAGGGGCCGTTGAACTCGTTGATGGCGAAGAACCAACTGAAGGGGACCATGACCTCCTCTTCGCGTCCCAAGTTGGTGGCCCAGGTCCACTGGATGGGGATGTCGCTGATCAGCTGTTCCAAGAGCGTAATGTCGGTGGTGGTGTCGTGGACCGATTGCAGCAGTTTCTCCAGGGGCAGCAGCGGGTATGCGCTCTTTTTTATCTCGGCGTAGGTGGCGGTGATGAAGTTTTTCGGGTTCTTGATAAAGCTGAAAAAGCTGAAACGCTCGCCCAGTTCCATGCAGGCGCTGGCCCGGGACTGCTCCGGGGTGCTGCCCTTGCCCATCTGCTTCTTGGTGCCGATGGTGTGGTGGGCGTCCTTGCCGCAGACGCTGAAGTAGACCGGGATGTCCAGACGGCCGGTGTCGATGCGTTTCACCTCGCGCAGGATATCCAGGTTGACCTCCTTGAGCTTGGCCATGAAGCGGTCGACCGTCTCCACCGGGGTGCAGGCCTTGTCCTGGTCGTAGGTGTAGTGTTTTTGGCAATCGTGCAGACGAATGGGTTTCTTTTCCATGATCATGACCTCACTGCTTTGACGGGTCAAGGCCCGCCACTCTTGAAGAATAAAAGGGAAGGGGTGTCAACGGTTTGTGTAACGGAGTGGCACTATAGTTAATTCGCGGCTAAAGTGCAATTTTTTTTGCTCTGGGGGGGAGGCGAGAAGGTAAGGACGCCATTGCCTAGCGCAAGGCCGGGTTGAAATAGCCAAAGCGCAAGCGGGGGAAGTGTGTTTTGATGGCGGTCAGCCACTGTCTGATGCCTTGGGCCGCGGCCTCCCGGGGGTGGCGGATGGTGGCCAGATACCAGTCCGGGTCCATGTTCAGGTTGCGGAGCTGGATGAAGTCCGGCTGGTACTCGCTAACCAGCTGGCAGAAGGCCTCGGTCTCGGCGGGGGAGTCGGTCACCCCCGGGCAGATAAAGTAGTTCAGGGACACGAAGCGGTCGCGCTTTTTCATCTCGCGGATGGAGCGGCGCACGGAGGTGAAATCGAACCCCTTGGGCCGGTAGTAGAGGCTGTGCTCCAGGGGGCGGGCGCTGTTCATGCTGACCCGGATGCTGTCCAGACCGGCCTCGGCCAGACGGGCGACCGCATCCGGCAGGCTGGCGTTGCTGTTCAGGTTGATGGTGCCCCGGCTGGTCTGGCGGCGGATGGCGCGGATGGCCTGCTCGATGGTGGCGGCCTGGAGCAGGGGTTCGCCCTCGCACCCCTGGCCGAAACTGACTAAACCGTGGTTGACGGCCTCCAGATGGGGGACCGCCACCGCGCAGATTTCATTCGGGGTGGGCACGAACTTGATGCGGTCCTGGGTGGAGGGGCAGCAGCCGGAGGGTTGCAGGGAGATGCAGCCCACGCACTCGGCATTGCAGGCCGGCGAGCAGGGCAGCGGGGCCTCCTCCCGGCCTTGGAAGAGGTTCTTGGCCGCCGGGCAGCCATAGGTCAGGCTGCATTTGCCCAGGTGCTGGATCAGGCGGTTTTCCGGGTGTCGCTTGAGGGCGGCCTTGGTCCGGGTCCGGATCCGCTTGGGGTCGAATTGACTGGCATCCTGGCGCGGGCTGGGGTCACTGCGGAAGGATGCCACCCAGAAGCGATTGTCATGCCAGCCCACGGCGGTGTAGGCAAAGAGCGGCAGGGGCGGGGTGGCCTCGTCCGGCTTTTCAAAGGCTGCCGAGAGGATGGTGGTGTGGGCCGGGGCCACAAAGGCGGCTACCGCCTGGATGCCTTCGGCCGGGTCGTAAGGGTTGTCAAGGAGTCTGGCGGCTTGACCGTCCGCCGGATCGAAGCCCACCGGCAGCCGGTCGGGGAGGACAAAGAGTTCGCTCCCCTCCGGCAGGGGGATGAGATCGTCAAGCTCGGGGCGGCGATAGTGATAACCGCTTCGGCCTGCCATGCCTAGATCGGGGAACTCCTGAATCTCTCCTTTGCGGTTGGCAAACAGTAGGCAGGGGAGCTGGTCAGGGTGGCTTGGGTGCATGATAACAGCGGTTGCCCCCCTGACGGGCGGCAGACAAGGGATCAGGAGCCTTGCGGCCTGATCTTGCTTAACACGGAATCGACCACGCGATAGATCTCCTGGTCGTCGCCAAAGACATCCTGGACCTTGGGGTGCTGGACCAGATCTTCAATGATGTACTGGGTGAGATAGAGGCTGACGAAGTTGGCGTTGCTGATCAAGGAGCGGATGGGGGCGATCTTGAACTGCATATCGAACTCTTCCATGTCCGCCAGCTTGGTGAACAGGGTACAGAAGACATCCCGCAGGTCGCGATCGGAAGTGGTCTCGACGATATGTTCATCCATGAGACGCTGCACCAGCTTTGTGGAGAGCTCCTCGGCATGCTTGAAACAGGCCTGCATCATAAAGCGTCGTTCACGCTCCCTATCTCTGTCAATGGCCTTGACCGCCTTGTCGCCAGCGCCATACGGATTACTTGTTCTTGCCATGCCTCTCCCCTTGTAGGTGAAATGATTTGTCGAACTGGTCGTTGATTATCGTGTGATTGGGTGGGGTACGAGAGAGGCGGCTAACTTTTTGTGGCCACCCCTCCTCCTCTCGTGTCCCGTGGTCCCTCTCAAATACCATAAAATAATTGATTCAGAAAATAAATTAAAGTAAAGGATGTATTTTTTTATCGTAACTTCATGAATTGGAGGGGAAGAATGACGCATGCAGCCAAATCCATGAGCAAGAGCTTGACCATCCTCATCCCGGAAGGGGTGGTGCCAGTGCCCATGTTAAACACGGTGACCGAACTGGTCCGCCGGTATGACCTGGGGCTCTATCTCTCCACGGCCCAAAATCTACGTCTGTTGGATATGAGGGAAGAGGACGAGCCGGCCATCCGCGCCGCCTTGGCCGAGGCCGGGGCGGAAGTGAAAGGGCCGGGTAAGTTTCCGAAGCCCAAGATCTGCGTGGGGGGGAAGTACTGCTCCCTTGGTCTGGTGGATACCATGGCCCTGTCGCGCAAGATCCTTGCCGCCTTCAAGGGGCGGGGGCCATTCAAGCCCAAATTCAAGATTGCCATTGCCGCCTGTCCCGCCTCCTGCTCCGATGCCCTGCTGACGGATATCGGCATTAAGGCCACCCGGGCCGGATTCGAGGTCTTTGCCGGTGGCAAGGGCGGCCCTTTCCCCAAGATCGGCCGCAGGATTGCCAAGGGGGCGGATGAGGAGCAGGTGCTGGCCATGATCGAGCGGCTGGTCGCCTTCCATGGGGAGAAGACCGAAAAGAAACAGCGCTTTGCCAAGCTGATGGAGGAGCCTGATTTCCCGTATCCGGAGGTGTGAGGGGAGAGGTTAGCCTGTAGGTTGATTAGGCTGTAGGCTGTTAGCCAGGGCGTAAGGCCGGTCGTCCTTTTGGTCCGTTTACCTACACCCTATAGCCGCCCAGCCTACAGTCCATGCAGGTCTTCACCCTTTCAGTGAGTCATCAAGCTGATCGTAGAGGTCTGGATAGAGCCGTTTGGCACACTTCGGGCAGATGCCATGGGTGAACTCGGCGTCGGTGCGGTGTTGGATATACTCCTCGATCTTGCTCCAGTTGCCCTCTGGGTCACGAATTTGACGGCAGGATGAGCAGATGGGCAGGAGGCCGGTCAGGGTCTTGACCTGGGCCAAGGCCTCGGTCAACTTGTTGATCAGTTGCTCTTTCTCCGCTTCCGTTGCGCGCCGGGTGGCGATCTCCTGACTGAGGGCCTCATTGGCGTTGGTGAGCTCTTCGGTGCGCACGCTCACTCGGTCTTCAAGCTCGTCATGGGCCTTACGCAGGGCCAGGACGGCCGCGTTCTTCTCCTGGATGTTTTTGCTGGCGCTGATGAAGGCCAGGAGCACGTTGACCATGAGTCCCGTCGCCATAATGATGACGGAGTAACTGACCTTACGCAACAGAGACCTGAGCTCATTTCTGGCGTCGGTATTGTCGTAATAGATTTCAAAGGCGCCGACAAACGAGGGGCCGTACATGATGGGCACATAGGTCTCCACGACGTCGACGGGCATGGTTTGACCCTCCATGGAGACGGTATTTTTTTGCACTACTTTGGTGTAGAGTTGGCCTTGGGCAACGACATCAAGAAAATACTCATGGGTGTTGATCTGACCGATATCCGGCTTGTCGGTAGAGTAGATGATGGTGCCGTCCGGCTTGAAAATCTTGACCTTGATGATCTGAAACTCATGCTGCAGTGCGAGGAGTTGTTGTTCCTTTTGGGCGGAGAGCGCGGTGGCGTTGTACTCCTTGGCCTCCGGGAACAGGGTCAAGGCGATATAGTTGGCAACCTTGACCGCCTCCCGTTCCGAAGTGGAGGTGACAAAATTGACAAAGGCCGGATCAACATAAAGGATGATGTACAGCGGAAAGCTGATCAAGGCGATGATCGAGGCCAGGATGATGCCGGTCAAGGTGTTGGCTTTGCTCATAGGGTGGGACTCGTGAGGGGGATGATATCAGGGGCTTTGCCCTTGCCCGAATTTGATGAATAGTCCGTAAACTATTTTGGTTATGCTGTGAATAGCGGCCTTGCGGGTCGACAACCGGTTATTCGCCAGGTACTGTCTGTATGCTTCGTTTTAGCAAGGTATGCCCTCATAAGTCAACACTATAAGTACCTGGTTAAGTTGTTTGGTTTGTAGGTTGTAGGCCAGAAAGCGGAAGAGTTGACGGCCTGGGCACGTCCCATGGCTCGTGCTTTTTTGCTGCTGAGCGATTAAGGCCTAGAGGCGGTGTAACTCAATATCGACGAGAACGAGGAGAGAAATAAAAATGGAAGAGGCAATCATTGACGTGGTCATCGTCGGGGCCGGGCCGGCCGGGCTGCAGGCCGCCCTGCACGCCGCTCGGAAAAAGGCCTCGGTGGTCGTTTTGGGCAAGGGTGCGGGGAGTAGTATCCATACCGCCCATGTGGAGAACTATCTCTGTGTCGCTGGCGTTACTGGAGGCGGCGAGATGCTGGCCATCGGCCGGCAGCAGGTCCGGGATGCGGGGGCGGTGATCCGGGAAGAGGATGTCCTCCGCATTGAAGCGGGGGAGGAGGCCTTTGCCGTTGAGACGGAAAAAGGGGGGTGTCGGGCTCGGACCATCATCCTGGCCACCGGCACGGCCCGTAAGAAGTTAAAGGTCCCGGGGGAGAAGGAACTGGCGGGCCGGGGGGTCAGTTATTGCGTCGATTGCGACGCCAATTTCTTCCGGAACGCGCCGGTGGCCGTGGTCGGCAACGGCAGCGCCGCCGTGGACGGGGCCTTGACCTTGTTGGGTTACACCCCGCGGGTCTTCCTGGTGGCCCGGGAACTCGACATCACCGATGAACTGCGCCGCAAACTCGAGGCCAGCGCGGTGGCCCGCCGGGAAGGGGTATGGGTGGAGCGGATCCAGGGGGAGACGGCGGTGGAGTCGATCCTGCTTACCGATGGCGGTACCCTGGCGGTGGAGGGGGTCTTTGTGGAACTGGGGGCCAAGGGGGCGATAGAGTTGGCCGTCAACCTGGGCGTGGCCCTGGACATGGACACCATGACCCATATCGACACCAACAAGCGACAGGAGACCAATATCCCCGGCATCTATGCCGCCGGCGATATCGCCGGCCAGCCCTATCAGATGGCCAAGGCCGTGGGCGAAGGGTGCGTGGCTGGCTGGGAGGCGGCCAATTTTGCCAACCGTTACAAGCGTCATGGCAAGAGTTGATGGACCCGCAAGCCGAGGACGAGCGCTTCATGGCCTTGGCCTACGCCGAGGCGGTGGCGGCCGGCCTGCGCCATGAGGTGCCGGTGGGCGCCGTATTGGTGGGCGCCGACGGCACGGTCTTGGCCCGGGCAGGCAATCGCACCATTGAACTCTCCGACCCCTCGGCCCATGCCGAGGTCCTGGCCCTCAGGGCTGCCGGGGTCAGGCAAGGGAATTATCGTCTCGTGGGCGCCACCCTCTTTGTCACCCTCGAACCCTGCCTGATGTGCATGGGGGCGATGATCCACGCCCGGTTGGCCCGCCTGGTTTTCGGGGCCTTGGACCCCAAGGCCGGGGCTGCGGTGAGTCGTTACCGGATCGGTTGCGACCAACTTCTGAACCACTCCTTGGCGATTGCCCATGGGCCAATGGCTTGTGTCTGCGGCGAGTTGCTTTCGGATTTTTTTCGGGCCAGACGCAGTGGGGGTAAGGGGAGGGGGGGCGAGGGAGCAGACGAGGCGCATTAATCAAAAAAAAAGGCAGGGCCTGTTGGCCCTGCCTTTCCAAGGAGGAGTAAAAGGAGAGGACAGATCACCTTTTGAACCCACTATGCTACAATGTGGTGGTTGTGTCAAGCGTAAAAAAAGTTGCGATGAAAAAAATATTGGCTAGGGAGGGCTACGCGGGCCCATCCCCCACTCCAGCGCATCAATCGCGAGCAGGCGAGGGAAACCATGGATATCAAGGCTGGCATCAAGAAGTTGTTCGGGGGTTCGGCGCGGTGCTGCGAGGCCGATGAACTCCTGGCCGGGGTGCGGCGAGCCTACTCGGCAGCGGCCACTGACCCGGGGCGGACGCACCCCTTTCCGGTGGGCAAGGCCTTTGCCCAGGGGGTAGGGTATTCGCCATCCTTGTTGGACAGCCTGCCGGCGGAGGCGGTTGACTCCTTTGCCGGGGTAGGCCCGGTGGCCGGGTTTGCGGAGATTGAGCCCGGGGCCCGGGTTCTGGATATCGGCTGCGGGGCGGGTCTCGACTCTCTGCTTGCGGCCCGCAAGAGCGGGGTCGGCGGTCGGGTGGTGGGACTTGATTTCAGCCACGCCATGCTGACCCAGGCCATGGTCGCCGCGCGTCGGGCCGGGGAGGGAACCATCCTCTACTGTTGTGGCGATGCCGGCCATCTGCCCTTGGCGACCGCCTCCGTGGATGTGGTGCTGGCGAACGGTATCTTTAATTTGAACCCGGAGCGCCAGGGGCTGTTTCGGGAGATGGCCCGGGTGCTGAGGCCGGGGGGAATGGCCTTTGCCGCCGAGCTGGTCTTTACCCAGCCGCAGAGGGCCCAGGGGGTGCGGGACATCAACGACTGGTTGTCCTGAATTGCCGGGGCCAAGGAGGGCGGCGCCTTCCTGAAGGAGTTCATGGCGGCGGGCTTTCGCGAGGCCACCATAGTCAGGACTTCCCGCAATGACCGCACCCGGCACCCGGATCTTGTCGCCGCCGAGGTGCGGGCCATTCGTTAGTGCCCCGAGAAGAAATATGAACACAAAGATGTATTTGCAACCACGAAGCCCACGAAGTTTTTTTTTCTTATCTCTTCGTGGGCTTCGTGGTAAATCAATTCAACCAAACATTAAAGAGGATTTCCAATGAGCGAATTCAACAATGTCACCGTAGTTAAGAAGGCCAACATCTATTTCGACGGCAAGGTCACCAGCCGGACCATTATCTTTGCCGATGGCAGCAAGAAGACCCTGGGGGTGATGCTCCCCGGCGAGTATGAATTTAATACCGCCGATCCGGAGATCATGGAGATCATGAGCGGCGACCTGGAGGTGAGCCTGCCGGGTGGGCAGGGGTGGCAAACTATCCGGGGCGGTGAATCCTTCGAGGTCCCGGGGCATGCCAAGTTCGGTTTGCAGATTAAGACCATCACCGATTACTGTTGTTCGTTTGTCAAGGCTTAGTGCGCTACGGCGGTAGGGTGATAGGGCGTTAGGCGGTGGGCGCGGACTGCCCTGTTGACCAGGGCAAAGGCCTTAACTCTCGGATGATCCTTGGCCATTACTCCCTCGGCCGACACCCCGCCTCCCTACGCAGTGATCAGTAGGGACCGAACAATGGGCGTATGTTGACCGGGGCCGAGCTGATCTTCGCACTGACCTATGGCGGTGTGGCCATTGGCCGCATCCCCGGTCTGCGTCTGGACCGGACCGGCATTGCCGTGCTGGGGGCCATCGCCATGATCAGCGGCGGCTTTGTCACCCTGGAGCAGGCCGTCCGCGCGGTTGATTTTCCCACCATCCTCTTGCTCTATGCCTTGATGATCATCTCCGCCCAACTCCGCCTGGGCGGTTTCTACACCTGGGTCGCGGTACGGATCACCACCCTTCTCCGCCGCCCCCGTCTCTTCCTGCTGGCCGCCATGGCGGCCAGTGCCCTGCTGTCGGCCGTTTTGGCCAACGATATCGTCTGCCTCGCCTTCACCCCGGTGTTGATCCATACCGTGTCAACCGCGGGGTATCATCCCGTGCCGTTTTTGCTGGGGCTGGCCGTGGCCAGTAATATCGGCTCGGCGGCCACCCTGATCGGCAACCCCCAAAATATGCTCATCGGTCAGGTCGGTCGCCTGGATTTTCGCGCTTTTGTGGGGTGGAGCACAATCCCTGTTGTGTTTTCCCTGCTGGCGGGGTATCTGCTGATCTGTCTCGCTTACCGGGGACGTTTGACAACACCGGCCCCGGGGCTCGTCACCTCGACCCTGGCCCCGGATTGGCCGCCGGTGAATGCCTGGCAGTCCGGGAAAGGGCTGGTGGCGGTCATGGTGCTGATGGCGCTCTTTTTCACCGCCATGCCGCGGGAGTTGTCGGCCATGGCCGTGGCCGGGGTGCTGTTGTGTAGCCGTCGCTTGGAGTCCCGTCAGATCCTCAAACTGGTGGACTGGCAACTCCTCACCCTCTTCTGTGCCCTGTTTGTGGTGGTCCAGGGGGTGACCCAAGACGGCTTGCCGCTCAGGATCATGGCCGCCTGCGCCCGGCAGGGGGTGCAACTGGCCGATCTGCCGACCTTGACCGGCCTCTCCACCCTCCTGAGCAATCTGGTCAGTAACGTGCCGGCCACCGTGTTGCTCATAAAATTTTTGGACCCCAATCGTCTTCTTGAGTGGTATACTCTGGCCATCTCCAGTACCTTTGCCGGCAACCTCTTGATTATCGGCAGCATCGCCAATCTGATCGTGGTGGAGCAGGCCGGGGCCATGGGCGTGACCGTGGGCTTTGCCGAACATGCCCGCACCGGAATCCCGGTAACCCTGATCTCGCTCGCGATCTTGCTGGGCTGGCTGTGGCTGGTGGGTGGTTAAATTACAATTTGAGAATTACGAATTACGAATTACGAATGATTGAATCTACTGATTTAATTCGTAATTCGTAATTTTTAATTCGTAATTATTTAAACAACTTCCTTCGGTATCCTCTGTAGATGAAGAACAAATCCATTATCATCACCCTTGTCCTGTTGGTGGGGGCAATCCTGTTAGGGAAGATCTTGTGGCCGGCCGCCCCGGACTCCGAGGAGACGGGGACGGCCCCGGTGAGGACGGCCATTGCCCGCATCTGGCCCCTGAAGGTGGTGGTCGAGGCCACCGGCCGGGTGGTGCCGGAGCGGGAGGTGGAGATCAAGTGCAAGGCCAGTGGCGAGATCATCACGCTACCGGTGGAGGTGAGTCAGGAGGTGCGGCAGGGTGATCTCTTGGTCCAACTCGACCCGTTGAATGAAGAGCGTGCCGTCAAGCGCGGCAAGGCCACCCTGGTGGCGGCACGGGCCAAGGTCGCCCAGACCCGGCTCAACCTCTCCATGGCCGAGCGGGATTTCATCAGCGAACAGAGCCGGGCCAAGTCCGGTCTGGATGCGGCCAAGGCCAAGGCCAAGGAGGCCGAGGCCATGCTCACCCGGATCAGCGCCCTGGTGGACAAGAAGATGGCCAGCCAGCAGGAGCTGGAGGCGGCCAAGAGCGCCAGTGCCGCGGCCCAGGCCGACCTGCAGGGGGCCCAAGCCCGGATTCAGGATCTGGAGAGCAAGAAGGAGCTGATTGGGGCGCGGCGGCAGGAGGTGAGCATGGCCGAGGCCGAGGCCGAAATCGATCAACTCACCCTCTCCGATGCCGAGCAGCGTCTGGCCGATACCAAGGTCCTCTCCCCCATTGACGGGGTGGTGGCCAGCCGCGAGGTCCAGATCGGCCAGATCATCGCCTCCGGCATCAACAACGTCGGCGGCGGCACCACCATGATGACCATTGCCGACCTCACCCACATCTATGTCCTGGTCTCGGTGGATGAGAGCGACATCGGCCGGGTGGCGGCGGGCCAACCGGCCCGGGTGACGGTGGACTCTCACCCGGACGAGGTGTTTAAGGGGGAGGTGGTGCTGGTGGCCACCAAGGGGGTCAACACCTCCAATGTGGTCACCTTCGAGGTCAAGGTGGAGGTTACCGGCGACAACCGCGCCCTGCTCAAACCGGAGATGACCGCCAATGTCAGCATCGTTACCAAGGATAAGTTGGACAGCCTGTTGGTGCCGGTGACCGCGCTGGAAAGGAAGAAGGGGTTGAGCTGGTTGACCATCCTGAAAAAGGACGACACCACCGACCGCCGGCTGGTGACCATCGGCGACAGCAACAGCGAGTTTGTCGAGATTCTGAAGGGGGTGGAGGTCGGCGAGATCGTGCTTTTGGCCCCGGAGGGTGGGCAGAGCCGCTGGCAGTCCGACAAGAAGGAGCGGGAGGACCAGGCCAAAAAAGGCTCCTCGGCCCGGGAAGACCGGATGAAGATGCGCTTGATGGGAGGCGGCAAGGGTAAATGATTGTCGGTTTCGCAAAAACGGCTCAACCGACGCTGGCACGCCCCGTAACACATTGAAATTACATCGGCAGATGCTCAGATTCATGAATTCTTGCGAGACCATCAATGATTGAGACCCGCGACCTGCGCAAGACCTATCTCTTTGGCGAAACCCGGGTCCACGCCCTGGACGGGGTGACCATCCGCATTGCGGCCGGCGAGATGGTGGCGGTCACCGGCCCGTCGGGGAGCGGCAAGTCCACCTTGATGCATATTCTGGGGTGCCTCGACACCCCGGATGCGGGGGAGTATCTCCTGGAGGGGGAGAATGTCGCCACCCTCTCCCCCAATCGCCTGGCCACGGTCCGCAACCGGCGGATCGGCTTTGTCTTCCAGTCCTTCAACCTGCTCCCCAGGGTCTCGGCCCTGGAGAACGTGGAACTGCCCCTGCTCTATGCCGGCCGTGGGGACGCCCGCTCCGTGGCCAGCCAGGCCTTGGAGATGGTGGGGCTCGCCGACCGCATGGACTACGACCCCAGCCGCCTCTCCGGTGGCCAACGCCAGCGGGTGGCCATCGCCCGGGCCATGGTCAACGATCCGGCCATGATCCTGGCCGATGAGCCCACGGGCAATCTCGACTCCCACACCGGCCTGGAGATCATGGACCTCTTCCGCGAATTGAACCAAGCCGGCCGGACCATCATCATGGTCACCCATGACCTCCAGGTGGCGGGCTACTGCGGCCGGCAGATCCGTTTCCGCGATGGCCGGGTGGTGGAGGAGGGGCAATGCTGAACTGGACCCTGATCAAGATCGCCTGCAAGAGCCTGATGGCCAACTCCATGCGCACCTTCCTGGCCATGCTCGGCATCATCATCGGCGTGGGGGCGGTGATCTCCATGCTGGCCCTGGGGGCCGGGGCCAAGGCCCAGGTGATGAATCGCGTCACGGCCATGGGCACCAACCTCCTGGTGATCAGGCCCGGTGGCGACTTTCACGGCGGGGTGCGCTCCGAAGCCAACAAAACCCTGAAGCTTGAGGATGCCGAGGCCATCCTGCGCGACCTCGCCCAGGTGGAGGCGGTGGCCCCCTTGGTCATGGGCCGGGCCCAGGTCAAATACTTTAACCAGAACATGAACACCACCATCACCGGTGCCACCTTGACCTACCTCTCCATGCGCTCCTTCGAGGTGGAGAAGGGGCAACCCTTCTCGGCCCTGGAAGACGAGCACGTGGCCCGGGTGGCCCTCCTGGGGGCCAACGCGGCGGAGCTGTTGTTCGCGGAGCAGAACCCGGTGGGCGAGGTGATCCGCATCAAGAGTGTCAACTTCAAGGTCATCGGCGTGTTGAAGGCCAAGGGGGATCAGGGGTGGTTCAACCCCGACGACATGGTGGTCATCCCCTTTGCCACCGCCATGAAGCAGATCCTGGGCCAGGACTACCTCTCCGAGATCGACGTCAAGGTGGCGGCCGGGGCCGATTCCTCCCTGGTGGAGGAGCGCATCTCCGCCATCCTGCGTACCAACCACCGGCTGCGGCCCGAGGTGGAGGATGACTTCCACGTCAGGAATCAATCGGAACTGGTGGAGATGGCCTCCTCCTTCACCCAGACCTTCAGCCTATTGTTGGGCGGCATTGCCAGCATCTCGCTGATTGTCGGCGGCATCGGCATCATGAACATCATGCTGGTCACCGTTACCGAACGGACCCGGGAGATCGGAGTGCGCAAGGCCATCGGTGCCCGGGAGTGGGATATCCTGCGCCAGTTTCTGCTGGAGTCGATCCTGATCAGCGGCCTGGGCGGCATCCTCGGTATCGGCCTGGGGCTGGCCGTGGGTTGGGGTTTTGGCCGCTTCACGGACTTTACCATGCTGGTCGAGGGACGCAGCATCGTCTTGGCGCTGGTGGTATCGGCCTCGGTGGGCATCTTTTTTGGTTACTATCCGGCCCGCCGCGCCGCCAAGCTTAACCCTATCGAGGCCTTGCGTTACGAATGAAAATGCGTCTCTCCGTCACCGGTACCATGGTGCCCCTTATCGTGTTTACCCTCCTCTCCTGCGCCTGCGTTAAGGAGATGCGGCCGAGCCACCTGATGTCGAGCCCGCGGATTGCCGGCGAGACCCAGGTCAAGGCCCTGCTTGGCGCCCGGGATCAGGGGCTGGTGGTGCCCGCCGTGGTTGTCCCCAAGGTAGAGAGCGAGCCCGGGGCACCGCTCCGCCTCTCGCTCAGGGAGGCGGTGTTGAGTGGCCTGGAGCACAATGAGAGCTTCCGCATCGAGCGGCTGAAGCCCACCATCAGCCGCACTGCCGAAGAGGTGGAACGGGCGGCCTTTGACCCGCAACTCACGGCCCAGGGGAGCCATACCCATGGCCAGGACGGCAGGACGGGCACCACCCAGCTCTCTACCAGCACCATCGGGACGCGGCAGAGTAACGATGCCGAATCGACCCTGCTGGGGCTCGGCCTGACTCAGGCCACCCCCCTTGGGGCCACGGTGGAGTTGAATGCCGACCAGGAGCGGATGACGGATGACGAACTTGCCACCCACGGCCAACAGCAAAACTGGGACCTGACCGTCACTCAGTCCCTGCTGCGCGGCCGGGGACCAGGGGTGAATCTGGCCCGTCTCCGGCAGAGCCGGCTGGACACCGAGATCTCCCTCTATGAACTGCAAGGGGCGGCCGAGGCCTTGGTGGCCCAGATCGAGAAGGGGTATTGGGATCTGGTCCTTGCCGAGCGCGCCCTGGCCATCTATCAGCACTCCTTGGCCATTGCCCAGGCGCAGGTCGCCGAGGTCAACGAGCGCATCAAGGTCGGCGCCCTGGCCGAGAACGAGGCGGCAGCGGCAGCGGCCGAGGCGGCGCTCCGCTATCAGCAGTTGATTGCGGCCCAGGGCACCGTGGCCAAGGCGCGGCTCAACCTGCTCCGTTACGTCAACCCCGCGGGCCTTGCCGACTGGGCGGCCCAGGTTAAGCTCACCGATACCCCGGAAGGGGAGGGGATGGCGGTGGACCAGGTGGAGAACCACGTGGCTGTGGCCTTGAGCAAACGGCCCGACCTGAATCAGGCCCGCCTGCAGGTGCGCCGTCAGGACCTGGAGGTGGTGCGGACCAGAAATGGCCTGCTCCCCAAACTCGATCTCTTTCTCTCCCTGGGTGGCTCCCGTTTCACCGACTCCTTTGCCGGTCAAGAGGAGCAGCTGACCAAGCAACACGCCTATACCGGCGGCCTGACCCTGGAGCTGCCCCTGGCCAATCGCGCGGCCAAGGCCCGACACGCCGCAGCCGGCTGGTCTCTGGATCAGGCCCGCGCCGCCCTGGCCAACATGGAGCAGCTGGTGCAGGTGGATGTACGCTCCGCCCATGTGGATGTGGAGCAGCTCTTGGCCCAGGTCAAGGCCGCCACCGCCACCCTCCTCTTGCGGGAGAAGACCCATGCCCTGGAACTGGAGAAGTTTCGGCTTGGCCGCTCCACCACCCTGTTGGTGGCCCAGGCCCAACGCGACCTGCTGGCTAGTCAGCTGGCCTTGGCCGAGGCGGTGGTCGGTGTCCGCAAGGCCTTTCTTGATCTCTACCGCCTGGAGGGTTCCCTGCTCGCCCATCGAGGGATCGAATAACTCGCCATGATGACCCGACTGACCATCAAGAACAGACTGTTGGGCAACAGCGGCGTGCTTTTGGGGCTGTTCGTGCTGGCCCTGGCCGTCCATCAGCTCGCCTTGAGCCGGGTGGAGTCCACCTTCATGCAGGTGGAGGAGAATCGGCGCCACTTTGACGAGAAGGCGTGGTCGATCAAGGCGTCGATGCAGGAGACCCGGCGGGCGGTTTCGGAGTTTGCCCTGCATCGGGAGTTGATGGCCGCCGATCAGGCGGAGCAGGGTCTGGTCGAGATGCAGCGGCTGGCCCTGGATATGCGGCAGTTCGCCGAAGCGCGTCAGAACCGGGAGTTCGCCTCCCAGGCCGGGGCCATTGCCGATGCGGTTACTGCCTTTGGCCGGCTCTTCCGCGAGGTCCGCGAGGCCAGGGCGCGGCGGGGGTTAACTCCCGATAGCGGCGTCATGGGGCAGATGCGGGCGGCGATCCACCTGCTCTTTAATGAGCATACCATGGAGCATGCCGTTGATCCCGTGCTGAAGGACCTCTTCATGGTGCAGATCATCCTCCGGGGGAACGATTTCAAGAGCGAGAAGGCGCGCAGCAGGGCCTTGGATGGCGCCGTGGCCACCTTTGTCCAGCGTTTCAACACCCGAGTGCCGGACACGGAGAAGTTCCGGGAACTCTATGACCAGTTTGCGGCCTATCAGCTCTCCCTCCACTACTACCTGGTGGCGACGGCCACCCCCGGTGACCCCGGCCACTTGGCCCGGGTGGCCGGGGCGGTGGAGCGGGACTACATGGCCTTGGGCAAGGGGCTGTTGCAGAACGATGTCGGTAATGTCGAGGCCATGGTCCTGCAGATCAGGCGTCACGAGAAGGACTACCTCGAGCGGGGGACTCAGGCATCCATCGATCTGACCCATCAGGCCGCGCAAGCGCTACGGGAGGCCTTTGCCAGCTCGGAGGTCTCCACCTCGGACCAGGATGACGTCAACCGTATCCTGGATGAGTACCTGAAGAATTTTAATGCCCTGGTGGCCATTGACCGCGAGTTGCGGGACATCGATGACCGGCTGCAGGTGGAGTCTCGCCGGATTGAGGGGGCGGTGGAGACCATCCTGGCCTCGGCCATTGCCAAGGATGACCACGCCGAGGCCGAGGCCAACGCCATCGCCAAGCTGGCCAGCCTCCTCTCCATCGGCATCTGTCTGGTCGCCATGCTGGTCGGGATGTGGCTTACCTTGGCGGTCAATCGTACCATCACTCGCCCCCTGCATGCGCTGCTGGAGGCGGTGAACCGGGTGACGGAGGGCGATTATCGCGCCAGGATCACGGTGCGGGCCAGCGACGAGTTTGGCCGCTTGGGTACGATGTTCAACCGCATGGCCGAGGCCATTGGCGCCAGTTACTGGCTGACCCACGGCCGCAATCAGATCTCCGAGCAACTGCGGGAGGACAAGGAAGAGGAGCGACTCTGCCGTGACATCATTGTCTTTCTGGCCCACTATCTGGGCGCCCAGGTCGGGGCCTTCCATGTGGTGCAAACGGATGGCAGCCTGAGGCTCGTGGCCAGTTTCTCCCTGACCACCATGGGCCGCTTGACCCAGGAGACCAAGCCCGGCCAGGGGCTGGTGGGCGAGGCGGCCCTGGGCCGGGAGTTGATGGTGGTCAACGACCTGCCGCCTAATTATCTACGCTTGGAGTCGGGCCTGGGCGGGGCCGTGCCCTCAAGCCTGCTGCTGTTGCCGGTGACCTGGCTGAAGGAGGTGCGGGGGGTGGTGGAGCTGGCATCCTGCATCCCCTTTACCACGGAGCAGCGTGCCTTCTTGACCGAGGTGGCCGAGGCCATTGCCATTGCCCTCTACTCCTGCCGGCAGCGGCGGGAGACCATTACCCTGCTCGCCGAGACCCAGCGTCAGGCCGCCATCCTCCAGACCCAGCAGGAGGAGCTCAGGGCCGCCAACGAAGAGTTGGAGGAACAGACCCAGGCCTTGCGGCAGAATGAGGAGGAGTTGAAGACCCAGCAGGAGGAGTTGCAGGCCGCCAATGAGGAGTTGGAGGAGAAGAGCGAGTCCTTGGTGCACCAGAACAAGGATATCGAACAGAAGAACCAGGAGTTGGAAGAGGCCTGGCGGGATATCGACGGCCAGGCCAGGGAGCTGGCCGCGGCCAGCCGCTACAAGTCGGAGTTCCTGGCCAACATGTCCCACGAACTGCGTACTCCCTTGAACAGCCTGCTGCTCCTTGCCCGCAACCTGACCCAGAACAAGGGGGGCAATCTGGAGCCCTCCCAGGTCGAGTCGGCCCAGATCATCCATAACAGCGGTCAGGACCTGTTGCGCTTGATCAACGACATCCTCGATCTCTCCAAGATCGAGGCCGGCCGCATGGATGTGCATAGCGAAGAGATCGGCCTCCGCGGCCTCGGTGACTGGCTTAAGGCCAACTTCATCCATCTGATGACCGAAAAGGGGCTGCGATTCACGGTCACCTTGGCTGCCGACCTGCCGCTCGCCATCCGTTCCGACCGCATGCGCCTGGAGCAGGTCCTGCGCAACCTGGTGGGGAACGCCGTCAAATTCACCGATCACGGCGGGGTGACGGTCTGTTTCTTCCGTCCGCCCACCGATACCAAACTCACCACCTCGGGCCTTGATCCCCGCGAGGCCATTGCCATTGCCGTGCAGGACACCGGTATCGGCATCTCCCCCGAGCAGCAAAGGGTGGTCTTTGACGCCTTCAAGCAGGCGGAGGGGGGCACTGCCCGCCGTTATGGGGGGACCGGCCTCGGGCTCTCCATCTCCAAAAAGTTGACCGAGCTCCTGGGCGGCGAGGTACAGCTGACCAGTGAACAGGGGCAAGGGGCCACCTTTACCCTCTACCTCCCCCTGCGCCATGAATCCAGCCCTGCCGTTACCACCGGCGGAGCTGCCGTGTTGCCGTTGGTCGCGCCAGCCACGCCACTCCCGGAGGCAGCGCCGACGGGCGCCGTCGCCCCCGCGCCGCCCGCCATCCCTGATGATCGCGAGGCCCTGGAGCCGGGTGATAAGCGTCTGTTGATCGTGGAAGACGATGTTAACTTCGCCAGGATTTTGTTGTCCCAGGGCCGTGACAAGGGGTTCAAGTGCCTGGTGGCGGTCACTGGCCACGAGGGGGTGCGGTTGGCCAAGCTCTATGCCCCCGGCGCGGTGATCCTCGATATCCGGCTGCCGGACATCGACGGCTGGCAGGTCCTGGAGGCGTTGAAGAACGATCCCTCCCTGCGCCACATTCCGGTGCACATGACCTCGGGCCAGGAGAAGACCATGGAGGCCTTTAAAAAGGGGGCCATTGGTTTTCTGACCAAGCCGGTGAGTGAAGAGGAGATGCTGGCCGCCTTTGCCAAGCTTGAGGACTGCCTCTCCAAACGGATGCGCGAACTCCTGGTGGTGGAGGATGATCGGGTGATCCGCCAGGGGATCGTTGAGCTGATCGGCAACGGTGATGTCACGGTCACCCCGGTGGCCAGCGGCGCCCAGGCCATCGCGGAGCTTGAGCATAAGCGCTATGACTGCATGATTCTCGATATCGGTCTGCCGGACATGAGCGGCTTTGACCTCCTCGATCGCTTGAGCCTGGACGATGCCGTGGCCATCCCGCCGGTGATCATCTACACCGGTCGCGAGCTGACCCGGGAGGAGGGGATGTCCCTTGCCAAATACACCGACACGGTGATCATCAAGGGGGTGAAGTCCGAAGAGCGGCTGCTGGACGAGACCGCCCTCTTCCTGCACCGGGTGGTGAGCAAGTTGCCGGTGGAGAAACGGCGGATGATCGCCAGTCTCTACGATCAGGACACCATGTTCCGCGACAAGCGCATCATGGTGGTGGACGACGACATGCGCAACGCCTTTGCCCTCTCCCGCATCCTGGAAGAGCGCGGCATGCGCATCGTGCTCGCCAATGACGGCCGCCACGCCCTGGAGCTGCTGGACAAGGACCCGGCGGTCGATCTGGTGCTGATGGACATCATGATGCCGGTGCTGGACGGCTATCAGACCACCGCCAAGATCCGCGCCCAGGCGCGCTTCTGGAACCTGCCCATCATCGCCCTGACCGCCAAGGCCCTGCCGGAGGACAAGGAGAAGTGCATGGCCGCCGGCGCCAGCGACTACCTGGCCAAGCCGGTGGATGAGGACCGCCTGTTGGCCATGATGCGGGTCTGGCTCTACCGCTAGCCGTTAAGGGAAAATATGATGGTTATCCAGGATAACAAGAACGGCCGAAGAGGCGCTGCATTGTACACGTTATTTCCTAACGGCTGCTAAAGGCGATGGAGACGCACCAGATCGAGGCCATCGAGACCGACCTGCTGCTGGAGGCGATCTTTCGCCGTTATGGCTATGACTTCCGCGACTACGCCCGGGCCTCCATGGAGCGCCGCATCCGCCACGGTTTGCAACGGCTGGGGTGTGGGCAGATCTCGGAGCTCACCCGGCGCATCCTCTACGAACCGGAGTTCTTCCAAGAGTTGATAGACGGCTTCTCCATCACGGTCACCGAGATGTTTCGCGACCCGGAGGTCTATGCCCAGTTGCGCACGCAAGTGGTGCCCTACCTGGCCACCTACCCCTTTATCAAGGTGTGGCACGCCGGCTGCGCCACCGGCGAAGAGGTCTACTCCCTGGCCATTCTGTTGGCCGAGGAGGGGATCTTGGAGCGGACCACCATCTATGCCACCGATTTTAACGAGACCGCCCTGCACACCGCCCGCGAGGGGATCTACCCCATTGACCGGCTGCAGGTCTATAGCGACAACTATCAGAAGAGTGGCGGCCGGTCGACCCTGGCCAACTACTACCTCGCCCAGTACGACTCGGTGATCATGGCCAAGTCCTTGAAGAAAAATGTCACCTTTGCCCGCCACAACCTGGTCTCGGATCGGGTCTTTGGCGAGATGCACCTTATTATCTGCCGTAACGTGATGATCTACTTTAACCGCGACCTGCAGGAGCGGGTGCTGACCCTCTTTGACGAGAGCCTGATCGGCAACGGTTTTCTCTGCCTGGGGAGCAAGGAGAGCTTGCGGTTTTCCTCCTTGGCCGGTAAGTTTCACGAACTGGACCCGCCGCTTAAGGTCCACCGCAAACGGAGAGATTGAAGGGAAAATTACGAATTACGAATGTGGAATTACGAATTGTCCTTATCAACGATCCATCCGTAAAAAGTTGCCGAAAATGGTTTGGCCGTATCTCGCTAAACCAATTACCAATGAATGTATAATCTGCCGAGAATGGTGTTCAAGGCAATTCGTAATTCGTAATTTCTCATTCGTCATTATCATGCTTCCCGCTTATGATGCCATCGTCTTCGGCTCCTCGGCCGGCGGCTTTGCCGCCCTGGCCGAGGTCTTGCCTTGCCTGCCCAAGGATCTGCCCCAGGCCGTGGTGGTGGTGCAGCACCTCTACCCCGGGAGCGGCGACTATCTGATTGAGTTTCTGGGCCGTCGCTGCGCCCTGCCGGTGAAGGAGGCGGAGGAGAAGGAGGCGGTCTCGGCCGGCACCATCTATGTGGCGCCGTCGGGGTATCA